>OCAG01000133.1_pt1 | contig 86683 bp, 76 predicted proteins | sample 1477111 | NCBI WGS metagenome assembly OCAG01 (sample SAMEA2580288, study PRJEB22360) | human gut metagenome | biome: human gut; feature: human-associated habitat; material: faeces | place: Denmark | collected 2008/2010 | reverse complement strand
TTGAATATAAAATTTTATATTCAAAAATAGGGAGGGGAAATTATGAGTGATGCGAACGTTATGAAGTTGTGTGAAGAGAGAGAAAAGCGCTACATTCAGGCGGTTAGTCTTGAGCAGCCAGACAGGGTGCCCCATGAAACAAGGTTTGGTGAATACTGGGCCATTGATTACGCTGGATATCCGATTAAGGGTTCGACAGTCGATCCTAAAATCATGGGTGAGGCCATGGAAAAGCTGGCCCGGGATTTTGCAACAGATACAGCGCCGTTTTTATTTTCAAGAAATCCTTTGTTTTACAAATCATTACAATCACAGAGCTTTAATGAAGGGAAAACAGGCATCATGCAGCACCCTGAAGTATGCTGTATGAAAACAGAGGAATACGACGAATTGATTGCAGATCCTTTTAAGTGTATTGTCGACAGGATACTGCCTAGAGTTTACAAGGCTTTAGACCCGGCCAATGGCAGCAGCAGCGTTTCGCTGGTACGGGCCATGAGTATTCAGAATGATATGAATACGCCGATTTTGATGGAAGCAGCCCGGGTGAGCCAGAAATATGGCCTTCCTTTGACCGGTGGAGGACTTGTCGAGGCACCGATGGATTATATCGCCGATATGATCCGCGGGTTCTCTGCCATAACCATGGACATTCGGAGACAGCCTGAGAAGGTGGCAGCAGCAGCGGAAGCGGTGATGCCCTTGATGGACCGGCTGGCAGCGCAGCTCCCGGCAGTACCGGGCAAGCTGGTGAGTATGCCGCTCCATATGCCTGTATTTATGCGGGAAAAGGACTTTGCAAAACTCTGGTGGCCAAGCTTTAAAGAGCTGGTGGAACGGATGGCGGCAAGAGGACAATACATGCGCATTTATTTTGAGGGGGATTGGACGCGTTACTACGACTATCTGCAGGATTTGCCAAAGGGCCGTATCCTTGGTGTTTTTGAATACATGGATCATCAGCTGGCTAAGGACAAGCTTGGAAAGGTGATGTGTATTACCGGCGGTTACGATGTATCGCTTCTGCAGTATGGAACAAGGCAGGCGGTTATCGATGAGGCCAAAAAGCAAATGGATATTCTGGCACCCGGCGGAGGCTATATTTTCACGGTTTCCAAAGGCATTACATACCCCAATGACGGAACACCTGAAAATGTTAAGGCATTGTACGAATTTGTGGAAGAATACGGAAAATATTAGGAGGTCAATCATGAATCAGGAAGTAAACTATCTGGCGAGCTGGGAAGAATACTGTGAGGCCAACGGTCTGGATTATGAGGAAAATGTTTATCTGGAGCCATACTGGCAGGCAACGCAGGAAAAACTGTTCGGATTTATCATCAAGCTTTTGATATGAAAAGATACGGTAGAGAGGGAGAAAAAATAATGAATGATACAAGAGGAAAACTGGGGAATTTTGTAAAATTTTCCTATGGCTTTGCAGATGTTGGATTCCAGATGATGGTAACTCTGTCAAATTCCTATCTGTTGATCTTTTTTACCGATGTAGCTGGTATTTCGGCGGTAACGGCAGGGATCATCATGACTGTAGGGCGGATTATAGACACCATCAGTGTTCCGATTTTAGGGCCGTTTATCGAAAAAAGCCATCTGCCCTGGGGCAAGTACCGGTCGTGGCTGTTTATCGGTGCGATATGTATATTTATCACCAACGCGATTTTATTTGTTAATCTGAGCTTTTTGCCGCAGGCGGCATTGATTGCAGTAGGAGCCATTGTATATGCGGTTTTCTGTATTTCAACGAATGTGGCCTACATTGGCTATACCTCCATGAACTCATCCCTAACCGATGATCCCAAGGAAAAGGTGCAGCTTTCCACCTTCCGTGGCCAGGGGGCTGCCATTGGTAAAATTATTGCCGGCTGGACGCTGATTCCAATGATTTATTTCTTTGGCGGCGCGAACGCTTATACCGAGCAGGGATTCCTGGTGACAGCTGTTTTCGTGGGCCTGATGATCGTCTTTACCTATCTGACTCTTTTCTTTGCAACTAAAGACCGCAAAGTTATGAGCAGTAAGGAAGAAATTAAGGACACTAAAAATAATGGGCCTTCCGTGAAGGATATGCTCAAACAGATTGTGACAACACGGCCGCTGCTGCTGCTTTTCCTGACCGACGTTACCCGGATTCTAGCAAGCCTTTTGGTATTTTCGATGTTCCCATACTTTTTTAAATATGTGGTCAACGATCCGGCCAAGGTTGCTGTATTCTTTGGTTCTGTTAATATTCTTTTGTTCATCGGGGCGACGCTGGTTCCATTTATCACTAAAAAGCTCAGCAAGAGAACGACCTATATGTGCGGCAACGCTGTGATGGCGGTATGTTTTGTACTGATGTTTTTAAACAGCGGAAATCCCACACTGGTTACGATTCTGGCGTCCATCGGGTACCTGGGTTATTCCCTTGGGAATGTTGTGAATACAGCCATGTACGCAGACATTGTTGACTTTGGTGAGTATAGAACCGGTAAAAACGCCAGAGCAGCAATCTTTAGCGTATTCCAGCTGTCCATTAAGGTTGCAGCTGTCTTTTCAACCAGCATCGCTGCCTTCGGGCTGGCATCAACCGGCTTTCAGGCCGGGGTTGAACCAACAGCCCAGGTGGTGAGCGGCATTAACATGATCTCGATGCTGCTGCCGGCAGGATTACTCCTTGTTGGCGTTGTATTTTTGTTTTTCTACAATATCAATGAAAAAGAACTGCCAGAAATGCGTGAAGAGATGATGAACCGGAAAAATTAAGTTCGGGTGGAACAGAGGGAGACAAATGGAGAATAATTTACATAAAATGACAGAGGAACGAAATCAGCTTTATATGGATGTGCGCGCAGGTAAAATACCAAAGCGCGTGCCCATCAACCTGAACATGGATGGCGCGGCGGCCTTGGAATACGCCGGTTATGATCTTAAGACACAGCAGTATGATATAAAATACCTGATCGACGCCATGGAAAAAGCAGCGCAGGACTTTGAGAGCGATAATCTCGGCGTAACAGCCGTCCGTTTTGCCCACTTTTATAAAATTTTGGGGGCAAAGCATTTTGTGATGGGGACAGATGGTTTTCTACAGCACCCTGAGATTGCGGCCATGGAACCCAAAGAATACGACGTTCTGATCGCGGAGCCCTATCAATTTTTATGGGACAGCGTTATCCCAAGACTGTATACTGAGCTGGATAAGCCTTGGCCCTTGTCCTCGGCAGCGCTGGCAAAGGGCTTCCATACCTTTTACAGCACCATGGGGCAGATTGGGGCCTCTAAAAATGAGCTGTGCCTGAAATATGGGAAGTCAAATCTTGGAGGAGCCTTTGCCCAGACCGACGCTCCCTTTGATTTTATCGCTGACCTGCTGAGATCCTTCACGGGCATGATGATGGATATCCGGCGTGTGCCGGACAAAGTGGAGGCTGCCTGCGAAGCGATTCTGCCGTTGATGATCAAGACTGGCGCCAAGGGAACGCCGAAAAAGGCAGGGGGCTGTATGATTCCGCTGCACATGGCGCCTTATATGAAGGAAAAGGATTTTGAACGCTTTTATTGGCCGACCTTTAAAAAGCTGGTGGAGGAGCTGGTAAAAACAAATACGAACGTCTCGATTTTCCTCGAGCATGACTTCACACGCTTTCTTGATTATATTCGTGAGCTGCCCGCAGGATGCCAGCTGATGGCTGAGTTTGGAGATCCGAAGGTCTTTAAGGAAAAACTGGGAGACAAGTTCATACTTACTGGCTTCTATCCGCTGGCAATGCTGAAGACAGGAACACTGAATGAGATTCAGGACAAGGCAAAAGAAATCATTGACATTTTGGCACCTGGAGGGCGCTATATCTTCAGCCTGGATAAATCCATTCTCAGAGTCAGCGATGTGGAAATTGATAAATATCAGGCACTGCTGCGTTTTGTGAAAGAATACGCGGTTTATTAGGAGGCAGGAATGGAGATTAAATCAGAGTATTACAATAATTTAGACGAAAATATGGAAAAGTATGGCATTGCGGAAGAAGATATTCCCATGGCGGAGGACACCTTCCAGGCGCTGGAGGAGCAGATGTTCAGCTTTGCAATGTTTATGCTAATGTGAAATGAAAATAAGCCTGCCCCCATTGTGGGACGGGCTTATTTTTTATGGTAGAAAGGACGGATATAGCCTAATTTTATGCCCTTTGTCACAGCCTCAAGCGAGGAGGAGACATCGAGCTTGTCAAAAATATGCTGAATATGGTTTGAAATTGTGCGCTCACTTGAAAAAAGTATCTCAGCGATGGCTTTGCGCTTATACCCCTCTGATAATAGCTGTAAAATTTTCGTTTCTGTTGCGGTCAGTTCTTCGATATATTCATTTGCCCTGGGAAAGACAGGGACGCCTTTGTTAATCTGGATCAGGCTTTCAAGCAGTCTGTCAGGATCAAGATTTTTGTTTAAAAAACCACAGGCTTCCAGCTTTTCGGCGGCATGGCGGTAAACCGGGAGGTCGTAACCGGTCAGGAAGACAAGCTTCAGGCCGGGGAATTCTTTTTTAAGCCCAGAAGCAAGCGCAATGCCGTCTACATCACTGACTGTGTCGAGATTGATGTCGAGGAGAAGGATATCCGGATGAAGCCGGCGAATGTGCGCGGCAGCCTCTGATGGGTTCTGGAGTGTCGTGAAGCTCTCGATTTCAGGCATATCCGCCAAAACAATTTCAAGGCTTTTGGCAAAAAGAGCGTGGTCATCGATCAATAAAATGTTCATAAGAAGTATCTCCTTTCATGGGGAGGGCTACAGAAGCACAAAGCCCGGAAGGCTCATTGGGCGTAATATTCAGAGCACCTCCGGCTGCTGTGAGGGTTTCCAAAACAGATGCAAGGCCCTTATGCTTGAAAAGATCGGAAGGCAGGGTTGTGAAGCCTGTTCCATTGTCGAGGACAGACAGAAGAACACAACGGTCCTCCACAGACAGGCAGACCCTGATTTCTGACGCGTTGGAATGCTTAAAGGCGTTATTTGCCAGCTCTTTTATTAAACGGAAAACGATGCGGTTATAGGGCTCGATGAGGAAGAGATCATCGGGGCAGTCCAGGCGAACCTGAACTTTTTTTAAGGGATAGGTTTCCGCGATGCCCTCCAGCAGCTTTTCAAAATTTTCCCTCAGCGTCATTGAACTTAAAAGCGCAGGTGAACAGGCCTGCATTTCATCACGGATGGAAGTGTTCAGCCGATTTAAGGTACTGATGATCAAGGTTCTGATCTCGGGGCGGTCTGCCTTTGCTGCCAGGTTTTTCACCGACAGAAGATCCTGCAGAACGGCATCGTGAAGGTAGTTTGAGAACTCTTTTTTCAGACCTTCCTCACGGTTAAGCCAGGTGAGGGGATCGCTGTAGAGAGTATTACTCTTATTAGCCGAAAGCCGGAGCGCTTGATAAGTCGCACCAAAATAGCAAAGCAGAATAAACCAAAGTGCCGTGTGCAGCAAAATAAAAATTGCAATAACAGGCAAGGCAAGGAACCAGCCAAGCGCCGATAAAACAGCCGCACCGAAAAGAGCAATGGGCGATAAAAGGAAAGAGACTGCTGGACGACCACTTTCGGAGGTATTTTGCAGGCTGTTTTTTAAAATTCTGTGAACGCTGACTAGCGGCAGCCCGATGAGAACGTAAAGACCATTGTTGGACAGAAAGACAGGGTTGTACCGGAAGACGAGGCTGTACAGAACAGCAGGAAGGAGAATCAGCAGCAGAGAAATCAGCAGGCTGCGCCCTTCCTGTCTGAAAAAGTACAGGCTTCTTTTTTTATTGGCCAGAAGGATTACGCCAAAGGAGGAAATGCTTACCAGCCACTGAACACCCAGAAGCAGATTAAACAGGTAAGAACTGGGAAAGCTCACCAGTGTCAGCAGTGTGAGTGTCAGCTGAAGGTATAAAATAGGCTTCTTGCCTGAGTAGCCAGATGCCTGGAAAATAAAGCTCAGGAAAAAGCGGGAGAGCACCAGAGGCAGGAGTGCGTAGAGCAGGAGGCCAAGCCCCGAAAAAACCGGGATCTCCAGCCGCAGAAAGAGCATGCACCAGGACACAAAGACCAACACCAGGGTGTAATGTTTTAAAAAGGAATTGGAGCGGTAGTTCTGGAGCTGGATAAAAGCTGCGCCAGAGTCTGTCAGTAAAATGACCGACAGCGGCATCACCGCTTCAGCTTTGAAATCCAGGTGAAGCCAAAATTCGCAGCACAAAAAGACAGTCAGGAGCAATTGATGGAGGATAAGCAGCAGCAGAGAGTGAAGATATTGTCTTTTCATGGCGTTCTCCTTTTTGTGATAGTTTTATTATAGCATAATCAGGCTCTGTCGGCGATATGGCAGCAGGCGTATTGCGTGATGATATAGTACAGTGCGAAAACGAGAAGATACAAAGCGTAGGACAGCATAAAAGGCGGCAGCAGAGCAGTGCTGCTGATGATTTGAGGCATGAGGGCATTGTAGCACTGCAGGGCAAAAAAGCTGTGCAGGCCGCCGAGAATACAGGGAATGCTGAAAAGGATCAGGTTCTGTTTTGCAATGATGCGGTGCAGGGCTTTATTTTGACAGCCCAGCTTTTTTAAAATCTCAAAATCCTTTATGTCATAGCTGGTATCCGAGACGCTTTTGAAATAGAGGATACAGCCCATGGCAATAAAAAATATGAACGCGCCAAAGGCGGTTAAGAGCAGATTTGGACTGCTGGCAATCAGAAATTCATCCCGCTTAAGGCAGGCGCTGGCAAAACGGTAGTCATCCTCGAAAAGTGGTAAGAGGGCTTCGGCTGTGGTGGAGTCCTCTGACAGACTGTCCCCAAAGATACTGACCACTGAGGCCGTTTCAAGGCCCGATTGCACTAGTGAGGAATAGAGGGCGTCTGAAATAACCAGCGTTCCAACGCCTTCGTTGGCAAAGCCGGTAGCGTTGTCCAGAGTGGTTTCTGCGATATGTACACGCTGCGATGTTCCGTCTGGCAATGCGAGGTCATAGGCGGTTCCGGCAGACAGGCTGCTGCCGCTCAGATAGCGCACGAGGACCGCTTCATTTTGCGCGAGAGACGGTGCGGAGGCTTTTTTCATGGCGGACATCCTCTGGTGGTAGTCGGTCTCGCTCATAATGGCAAAATGCGGGCCATTGTTTTTCCTGGTATACTCAAAATCGGGAAGCTCAGGTGAGTCGGAGGCAGCGATCAGCAGGCTGGTTTCAATGACCTGATAATCCTGCGCAGGGTGATGGCGCTGGATAAGGCTGAGGGCCTCCTGCGTTCTTTCCGGATCATCGCCTGGAAACTCAAGGGCAGCGGGGGTGATTCTGGAAAGACCCTGCTCCGAAAAGGAGTAGGTGCAGAGCGTAGAGCCGAGGATACCAAGGGTTGCGGCAGAGAGGAGGGTGAGCAGGATCAGCATTCGCGCGTTGCTGCGGATACGGTGGACAAATTTTGGTAAAACCACGATGGTATCCGGTCTGTAAAACAGTTTTTTATGTCTGCGGATGCTCTGGACGCCAAAGGGCAGAAAGGAGCGGATAAAAAGAACAGTTCCAGCGGTGACCAGAAGAAAGGTCAGCCCGGCCATGGGCAGAAATCCAACACTGACCCAGAGGGAGCGGGTACCTGCGGTAATATTAAAAGCCAGGCAGTAGCCAGAAGCCAGGAATGCTAGTCCAAGAACAGCCGAAGCAGGGTGCGGTTTTAAGGGCTTTTCACTTTTCTTTTCAAGCCTTACCATGGACAGGATACTGGCCTTTTTTAAAAAAAAGCCATTGGACAGGAGAAGAAAAATTAAAGCGGCCGCGACAAACAGGATTGTTTGAGAAAGTGCAGCTGGATTAAAAAGCGGCACTTCGGACAGATTAATTTTTAATTTCAGAAAAACGGCCAGCAGAAGAACCACGCCTTTATGAAAAAAGCTGCCGATGATCAAGCCTGAAAACAGGGCAACAGAAATGATCAGAAGGTTTTCAAAAAAGAGAAGCCTCATTATTTTTGTTTTTCGAAAGCCGAGCAGGGCGTAAATACCCAGCTCTTCCATTCGCCGTTTTGTGAAGAAGCTGTTGGAATAAGCCATATAGAACAGGACAAAAGCCATGAGGAGCACAGAGACCACACTGGTCATTGTCTCAACCCGTCCGTCCTCAGATATTTTCTCCATGACTAAAGTATTCATGGAAAAAGCCTTAAAGCAGCTGTAAACCGCGAGAACAAGGGTAACAGAAAGAAAATACAGCAGGTAGAAGCGATAATTTTTCTTAAGGTTTTTACAGGCAAGGTCAAAGAGTTTCATAAAAGCCTCCTATTGATCTAAGTTTGAGACAGCGTTTAGAATCTGATGATAGAAATGGGAAGAGGTCTCCTCTTTTCGGTGCAGCGCTTTGGTGATGTGTCCATCCTTAAAAATGAGGATACGGCTTGCAAAGCTGGCGGCATAGGCGTCATGGGTCACCATGAGGATGGTGGTTTTGAGCGCTTCATTTACTTCGCTGAGCTTTTTCAGGAGGGCAGCTGCTGAGGCGGAATCCAGTGCGCCTGTGGGTTCGTCGGCAAAGAGGATGTCGGGGCTTTTTATCAGGGCTCTTGCCGCAGCGGTCCTCTGGCGCTGTCCTCCGGAAAGCTGGGCGGGGTATTTGCCTAAAAGGGAAGCGATGCCAAAACGTTCTGCCAGCTTTTGAACCATTGTGTCAATTTTGTGGGATGGAGCGCCAATCAGCGTAAGCGGTACGGCGATGTTTTCCTGAACGGTCAGGCTGTCGAGCAGAAAATATTCCTGAAAGATAAAGCCAAGGCGGTCCCGCCGGAAATCGGCTGCGGCATTGCCGCTGAGCCCTTGTATATCAATCCCGCCGAGGGTGATGCTCCCCTCGGTGGGGGAATCAATGGTGGACAGGACATTGAGCAGGGTGGTTTTCCCAGAGCCAGAGGCGCCCATAATCCCCACAAACTCACCGGAGGATACTTTAAATGAGACATGATCCAGAGCTGGACGCTGGTTTTTTTCATAATATTTGGTCAGATTTTGCGCATTCAGTAAAACAGACATGATTTTATTCTCCTTGTTTTTATTAAGCTTGCTCTTATTATACAGAGGGCCGTAAAATAATGAGTGAGTAAAAAGCGCATAATTTGTTTGTATAAAGGGTGAAAGAGGTTTAAAATAAAGGTGTAATTGAGTTTTGAGGTTTACAATTTAAAAATAATTGAACGGACGGAGGATTAAAATGAAAGATACAATTGGTTTTATTGGATGCGGCAATATGGCTCAGGCCATGATTGGCGGTGTGGTGAGCAGCGGTCTCTTTACAGGGGCGCAAATTATCGCCTACGACCCATCGGAGGCACAGCGCCGGAAGGTGGCTGAAAAATTTGGCATTCGGACGGCCGAATCAAATATCGGTGTCGCCAGTGAAGCGGATTACCTAGTGCTGGCGGTTAAGCCCTTTGTCTATGCCGATGTTCTGCGCGAGATTGCCGGCCATACCAAAAAAGATGTGATTGTGATTGTCATTGCAGTGGGTGTGGAATTCAGTGATGTTAAGGATATTTTGGGTAAGGATACTAAGGTGATCCGGACTCAGCCAAGTACACCTGCTTTTGTCGGTGAATCGGACTCGACGGTTTGTCCGGATGATTTGATGACAGAGCAGGATATTGAAGCGGTTATGACCATATTCAAAAGCTTTGGCAGGGTTGAGATCATAAGCGAAAAGCTGATGAATGTGGTGCCCTCCATCGCGAGCTCCGCACCAGCCTACACCATGCTTCTGATCGAAGCCATGGCTGACGGCGGAGTGCTGCACGGGTTCCCCAGGGACCAGGCTTACCGTCTGGCCGCCCAGTCGGTATATGGCGCGGCGAAGCTGGTGCTGGAAACAGGAGAGCATCCGGCAGTTTTAAAGGACCAGATCTGCACACCCGGCGGCACGACCATCGAGGCAGTGCGGGCATTGGAGGCTTCCGGCTTCCGGAAAGCAGTGATCTCAGCGGTTGACGCGTGCGCACTTAAGTCCATCAGCTTATTGAAGAAATAAATGAAAAGAGGTTTTGAGCATGGATTCTTCTTTAATTACTAAATTGAGAAGAAAACTGAATTTGGAGCAGATGACCTCACTCTGTTCAGGTGAAAATAACTGGGAGACCAAATCCTATGAGGCGCTTGGAATTCCCAAAGTGGTGATGTCAGACGGCCCTCACGGCCTGCGGGTTGAGGCCGAAAAGGAGGAGGGGAAAATTGGCGTGGGTGACAGTCTCCCAGCGACCTGTTTTCCTCCGGCGACTCTTGCGGCCTGCAGCTTTGACGAATCGCTGATCAAGGAGATGGCGTCCGCCATTGCCCGGGAAGCCCGCACGGCAGGCGTCGACCTGATTTTGGGCCCTGGGCTGAACATTAAGCGTTCGCCTCTGTGTGGCCGGAATTTTGAATATTATTCGGAGGACCCCTACCTGTCCGGCCATCTGGCCAAGGCTTTTGTTGAGGGCGCCAGAAAGGAACACATCGGCGCGACCTTAAAGCATTTTCTTGGGAATAATCAGGAAACACGACGGATGACTGTCAATGCACTTATTGACGAACGGGCCCTGCGTGAAATCTATCTAAAGGGATTTGAGATTGCGGTTAAGGAAGCCGGGCCAATGGCAGTTATGTGCTCCTACAACAGTGTAAACGGCGAATTTTTATCCCAGAGCAAGCATTTTCTGACAGAAATTTTGAGAAATGAGTGGGGCTTTGAGGGGATTGTGATGACAGACTGGGGGGCTGTTTATGACCGGGTAAAGGGTGTGAAGGCCGGGCTTGACCTTGAAATGCCGGGAAGCGGCGGCGTCAATGATCACAAAATATTCGACGCCATCAAGGAAGGAAAACTTAAAAAGACAAGGCTCAATGAAATGGCGGAGCGGCTCATTGCCTTTGCCCTTGAGGCAGAGGAAAACCGCCAGGCAGCCGGCACGCCAGAGCCTGTGGACATCAATGAGCAGCACCTGCTGGCGCGCCGCGTTGCGGCTGAGAGTATGGTTTTGCTCAAAAATGAAGACAGTCTGCTGCCCTTAGACAAGGAAAAACTAAAGACCATTGCTGTTATCGGAAAAATGGCCTTTGACCCCAGATACCAGGGCTCAGGAAGTTCGAAGATCAATCCTTACCGGATCGAGGCGCCCTATGACGCCATTGCCGCTGAGACAGCGGACGGGGTGAAGCTGCTGACCGCCCAGGGTTATTCCGACAGCTCTGATGAAAAACACAAAAGAATCGTAAGAGAGGCTGTGGAAACGGCCGGAAAGGCTGATGTGGCAGTGGTATTCGCCGGATTGCCAGACAAGCTGGAATCCGAAGGCTATGACCGCACCACCATTAAGCTGCCCGAAAACCAGCTGGAAATGATCCAGCGTGTCTGTGAGGAACAGCCCAACACCATCGTTGTATTATTCAACGGCGGTGTGGTTGACCTGGAATTTGAAGATCAGCCAAAGGCCGTTCTGGAAGCCTGGCTGGGCGGTCAGGCCGTAGGCGCTGCCGTTTCAGACATTCTTTTTGGCCGCGTCAATCCATCGGGGCGGCTGGCGGAGACCATTCCCATGCGTCTGGAGGACACGCCTGCCTACATCAACTTTCCTGGAACAGAGGACAGTGTAAACTATGGCGAGAGTATTTTTGTAGGATACCGTTATTATGATTATGTGAACCGGCCGGTGCGCTATCCTTTTGGGTTTGGACTCAGCTACACCACCTTTGAGTACAGTGATATGAAGGCCTCAGCGGCGGATGATGGCACCGTGATGGTCAGTTGCCGTGTCAAAAACATCGGAGAGCGCGCTGGAAAAGAAGTGGTTCAGCTGTATACTGGAAAGCCGGATGGAAAAGTCCAGCGTCCCATTCGGGAGCTGAGGGGCTTTACTAAAATTGATCTGGAGCCTGGAGAGGAAAAGGTGGTTGTCTTCGAGCTCTCTAAAGATGACTTTACTTATTTTAACCCGACCAGAAACGCCTGGACGCAGGAGGAAGGACTGCATATGGTTTTAATTGGTGCATCGAGCCGGGATATCCGCCTTGAGGCGGAGGTTGCGCTGCCTGCGCCGCCACTTCCGAAACTCACGCGGCATTCCTATATGGATGACTTCATGGCAAACCCGAGGGGGCGTCAGGTGATCGAGGTGATCATGTCCCAGTTTCAGAGTGTGACAGGGAAAATCATTGATACAGAGGACAACTTTTTTATGACAATGCTGCACGGCACCCCGGTTTCTAAAATTGTCACTTTTACCAATGGGCTGTTGAGCGATAAAAGTGTGGACCGGATTCTGGAATTTGTCAACGGCGAGGATGACAGCGAGACATTTGACATCCGCTGCCTTTTTGAGGACAAGGAAGAAAAGAGGAACTGGTTCCAATCTATGCTGGAGGGTATTTTTGGCAAAAAAGAGGACAATGCCTTTTACACAGTAGACTGCCCTGTCCGCGACCTGATGGCGAACCCTGAAACAAGGGCTGTTCTGGCGAAATACTGCCCGGACGAGTATATGCATGGCGAAATTATGGACATGATCATCAGTATGGGGGTCACCATGCGCAAGGTACAGAAGCTGATCCCTGATGAGTATTACCCCTACAGCCTGCTCACAACCATTGACGAAGAGCTGAGGCTGATTCCAAAAGATAATAAAGAAGAAATATAAATTTTGCTTGACTTGAAGTGGACTCCAGATGTTATGCTGTATAGACACAAATAAAATGAATTTTAATTTGGAGGTAGAGAGGCATGACCATTTCGGAAGTGGCAAAAAAATATAATCTTTCTGCGGATACGATTCGCTATTATGAACGGATTGGGCTGATCCCCCGAGTAAACCGAAGCGCCAGCGGGATTCGGGATTTTACAGAAAATGACTGCGGCTGGGTCGAGTTTATTAAATGTATGCGCGGGGCTGGACTTCCAATTGAGGCCTTGATCGATTATGTTGCCCTTTTTCAGCAGGGGGACATGACTGTCGAAGCCCGCAAGTCCATTCTGGTTGAACAGCGGGATGTGCTGGCTGAGCGTATGAAAGAAATGCAGAACACGCTGGAGCGACTGAACCAGAAGATCGAGCACTATGAGGAGGGAATCCATGCTGCTGAAAAGCGCCTTCAAAAAAGAGAGGACTAGAATTTAAAAGTAAAGTAAGTTAGACAGGTGCGTGCCAAAGCGGCATGCGCCTGTTTTTGCAGTTTAGGCTTTTTTAGTTTTATTTTCAGATCATTTGGGCTATAATAAAAAGTAAAAGAAAGATAAAGAAGGTTAACCATGAAAGTTTTGACAGTTGATACGGCCACAATCGTTGCAACCGCGGCGGTGGTGGATGAAAATAAATTGATTTGTGAGACCATTGTCAATTTTCAGAAAAAACATTCTGAAAAGCTGATGCCCGCTATCGACCATATGCTGAAGGACGCAGGTCTGACCATTCAGGATATGGACGCTTTTGGGATTGTTAACGGGCCAGGCTCTTTTACAGGGCTGCGCATTGGCATGGCCACGGTCAAGGGCTTTGCTCAGGCTCTTGATAAGCCGGTGATCCCGATTTCTACTCTGGAAGCACTGGCCTATAACCTGCCCTATGCAGACGGTGTTGTCTGCCCGATCCTTGACGCCCAGCGGTCACAGGTTTATACGGGCCTGTTCCGCTTTAACGAGGAGGAGGGCATGGTGGCCGAGCTTGAGGATTCCGTCATGGATATCGTGGCGCTTATCGGAATTTTACAGAATTATACCGATGGTCCGATTTATCTGCTGGGAGATGGCGTTCCGCGTTTTTATGAAACAATGGTCGAGGCCCTGCCGGGAATCATTAAGGTGAAGCAGCATTTATCTATGAACCGGGCTTCATCGGCGGGTACTCTGACGGTTGAGCGCGCCCTTAAAAAACAGTGGCAGGATTTCAAAAGCGTCGAGCCGGTTTACATTCGTCCTTCCTATGCTGAAGAGCAGAAAAAGTAGCATGAAAGCAAAAATACGCGAGATGCAGGAGCAGGACGCTCCCCGATTATACGAAATTGGACAGGCCTGCGGCTTGGGTTCATGGTCGCTCGAGTCCTATATCAATGAATATAATAATCCCATTGCAAAATATCTGGTGGTGGAGGCAGAGGGACAGGTGGCCGGCTTTGCGGGAATCTGGTGCGTGGTGGATGAGGCCCAGGTTATGAATGTCGGTATTCTTGAAAAATACCGGCAAAACGGCCTGGGCACCCTGCTCATGGAGGCTTTGCTCAGCACCGCCAGAGCTCGGGGATGCAGTTGTATGACCCTGGAAGTTAAGGAAACCAACACAGCTGCGATTTGCCTTTACAAAAAAATGGGTTTCTCGGCCGCCAGTATTCGTGAGAACTATTACCCGGACCACGTGAACGGCCTTATGATGAGGAGGGGTGATCTTGGATAAAAAATCTTTAGCGACAGCGATTATTGTAGGGATTGTTTTCCCTGTTTTTGTGCTTATAACCTCGATGGAGTTTGCGGTGTTTAACCGCGGCTTTTTTCTGGATCAGCTGGATAAAAATAATGTGTCCCAGACAACCGGTATTGCTTCTAAGGAACTGCCGGCTGTGACCGAGCAAATTTTTGCTTTCCTGAAAGGAGAGCGTGAGGATTTTAATATCTATGCCGAGAAGGAAAATGATCTGTACGTGCCGCTTTTTAATCAGGAGGAGCTGATTCATATGGAGGATGTGCGCGGCCTTTTAAAGGCAGGGGTGATCGTTCAGGCAGTGTGCGGTGTTCTGCTTCTGGCAGGGCTTGTTCTGCTTTTTTTCTGGAACCGGGCTGCGATGGCCAAAGCTGTGTTTGGCGGTTCTGTTTTCGGTCTGGTACTGCTTCTGGCGTCCGGCCTTGCAGCTGTTTTTGATTTTACCGCTGTTTTTCAGGCAGCGCACAGACTGATTTTCACCAACGACTACTGGTATCTGGACCCGAATGAGAGTGTCTTGATCAACATTGTGCCTGAGCCTTATTTTATTGCTTTGGGCTTGAGAATCGTCACTATCGCAGCAGTGGTTTACCTGATCTGCGCAGTGGGCGGCGGCTTTTTCAGCCAGCGTCTTACCCAGAGAAAGTTTATGAAAAATTCAAAAAGAAAATTTTAGAAAGTGAGTTTTATGAAAATATTAAGCATTGAGACATCCTGTGATGAAACCTCGGTGGCAGTGGTCGAGGACGGAAGAAAAGTACTGACCAACCGGATTTACTCACAGATTGATATTCATAAAAAATATGGCGGTGTGGTGCCTGAGATTGCATCCAGAAATCATGTGATGAAACTGCCGTATATTATCGAAGAGGCTCTTGAGGAAAGCGGTCTCAGTTTTTCAGACCTTGACGCCATCGCTGTGACAAACGGCCCGGGGCTGGTAGGCGCTCTGCTAATCGGCGTTTCTGAGGCTAAGGCCTTAGCCTACAGCCTGGGTCTGCCTTTAATCGGCGTCAATCACATTGAAGGGCATATCGCTGCGAATTTTCTCCAGCATCCCGATTTGGAGCCGCCCTTTTTAACCCTGGTGGTGTCCGGCGGCCATAGCCATCTGGTGATGGTACGCGATTACCAGACCTTTGAAATCATCGGAAAAACAAGGGATGACGCAGCAGGAGAAGCCTATGATAAGATTTCGAGGGTTCTGGGGCTGGGATATCCCGGCGGTCCTGCCATCGACAGAGCGGCAAAAAAAGGAAATTCCCATGCGGTGGAGTTCCCAAGGGTATTTTTAGAAAAGGACAGCTACGATTTCAGTTTCAGTGGTTTAAAATCCGCGGTGCTGAATTACCTGAATAGCAAAAAGATGAAGGAAGAGCCCATTGTCGTGGAGGATGTGGCAGCCTCTTTTCAGCTGGCCGTCATTGAGGTACTGGTTGAAAAGGCCATTCACTGCGCGCTGGAGCAAAAGGTGGATAAAATCTGTATGGCAGGCGGTGTTTCGGCCAACAGCCTGCTGCGGGAAATGATGCAGGAAAAGGCAAAGGAAAACGGTCTTGCGCTTTATTACCCGGCACCCATATTGTGTACTGACAATGCGGCAATGATCGGTTCTATGGCTTATTATAACTATATCAATGGTGTAAAAAGCGACTTGTATTTAAACGCTGTGCCGGGACTGAAAATCGGCAGCAGATAAACGATATACAAGCGTTTTGTGATTGATTTGAACAGAAGCATAATATACATCGGTTTACGTCGAAACAGCGTATGCCGATTTTAATGTAACTGAAAAGAGGTGCATCCGATTTGAATCGAATCAGGCAATGGCTTCAGGGCGGCCCTCATAGTGAGCATAAAGGTGGTCTTGAAATCTTAAAATACATTGGCCCAGGATTGCTGGTTACAGTGGGCTTTATTGACCCTGGCAACTGGGCTTCCAATGTGGCGGCTGGGGCAGAGTATGGCTATTCGTTGCTGTGGATGGTAACACTGTCGACCATTATGCTCATTATTTTACAGCACAACGCCGCCCATCTGGGGATTGCGACAGGCTACTGCATGTCGGAGGCGGCCAGCCAGTATCTGCCCAAATGGCTCAGCGTACCAGTTTTATCGACCGCAGTTTTGGCAACCGTCGCCACTGTTATGGCGGAGGTGCTGGGCGGCGCCATTGCGCTGGAAATGCTTTTTTCGATCCCCATAAAAATTGGCTCGATTCTGGTAACTGCCCTGGCACTCTTTCTGCTTTTAAGCAACTCTTATAAAAAGCTGGAGCGCTGGATTATCGGGTTTGTGTCATTAATCGGCGTTTCTTTTCTAATCGAAATACTCATGGTCCATGTCGACTGGGGCGCTGCTGCTGTTTCCTGGGTTAAGCCCTCAACACCGCCGGGTTCCATGCTGGTCATCATGAGTGTGCTGGGCGCGGTGGTAATGCCGCACAACCTTTTTCTTCACTCTGAAATTATCCAGAGCCGCCAATGGAACACGAAGGAAGAATCTGTTATTAAAAATCAGCTGAAATTTGAGTTTACAGATACGCTGGTTTCCATGATTATCGGATGGGCCATCAACAGCGCCATGATCCTTATGGCGGCAGCGACCTTTTATAAAGCGGGTTTTCAGGTCACAGAGCTCTCGCAGGCCGCGGATATGCTCAAGCCGCTGGTGGGCTCGGGTGCGTCGCTTCTCTTTGCTTTCGCCCTTCTGCTGGCAGGAATCAGCTCATCCGTCACCGCGGGAATGGCGGGCGGCACCATTGTTGCGGGGATGTTCAGGGAGCCCTACGATATTCATGACCGCCACAGCCAGCTGGGGATTATTGGCATCTTTCTGGCATCGCTGGTCATTATCTTCTTTGTCACCGACCCTTTTATGGGTCTGGTCTACAGCCAGATGCTTCTGTCCATACAACTGCCCATCACGATTTTCCTGCAGATTTACCTGACAACCTCCAGGAAAATCATGGGGAAATTTGCCAATGGCAAGATCGACTTTACGATCCTACTGATCGTCGGGCTGCTGGTTACAGCGCTTAATATTATGCTGCTGGTGAGTAGCTTTTAGTGGAATTTGGATTATAAAATAAATCATAATGTGTGGCGGCATACGTTGTTTTAACGTATGCCTTTTTTATGTTTATGGCAGGCGTAATCTGAAAAGTGTTCTGTTGTCTGCAGGTGGAAGAATTAATGGTTAGATTTTATCTGAAACGGTATATAAGTTGTAGTGATCAATCAGAACTTTTGATATGAAATGGAGATAAAGATGAAAAAAATATTAGTGATTTTGACCAATACTGCGAAATATGGAACGAAAAATGAGGCGACAGGTCTCTGGCTGTCCGAAGCGACTGAGTTTGTGAAGGAATTGATACAGGCTGGTTATGTGCTTGATTATGTCAGTCCCAGGGGCGGTTATGTGCCGATTGACCCTCGGAGCCTGAAGAACGCTTATGTTAATGAGGAAGTATTTGCTCTTTATGGCTCAGAGGATTTCCAAAACAGAGCATTGGCAAATTCCCTTAAACCATCGGATATAAACGCTTCCGATTATTTGGCGGTCTATTATACAGGCGGCCATGGTGTGGTCTGGGATTTTCCGGACAACAAAGCTTTGCAGGCAATCAGCCGAGAGATTTATGAGCAGGGAGGTTATGTGACATCGGTATGCCACGGATTGGCAGGGCTTTTGAATATAAAAACATCAGATGGGAGCTATCTTATATCTGGTAAAACACTCACAGGCTTTACAGAAACAGAAGAAATTCTGAGCGGAAAAAAACGCTTAGTACCTTTCGGTACAGAGAAAGAAGCTAGGAATCGGGGAGCAAAATTTGTGAAAAAACGCGCTTTTAGTTCTTTTGCGGTACAGGATGGGCATTTGATAACAGGGCAGAATCCCATGTCTGGACAGGCGGTGGCAAAATGTTTGCTGAAAAATTTGAAGGGGAGCCTGTCCTGTTTATGATGGGACGATTTATAGTGAGGATACAGATTACTTTGACGAAGGAAGATGTACAAATACTCGATTGATATTTGCAGGCATTTACGCTTTTTTAAAGTGTAAGAGAAATGACAAGGCCAGAAATCGCCCTAAAGAGGGCCTTTCATGGAAAAACATTAAGTAAACCTGAAAAAAGTCATTAAATTTATTAAAAAGGTCTTGCAAATTTTGAGAGAATGGTTTAATATAATGTTAGCACTCGGAGGTAATGAGTGCTAACAAGAAGAAAATAATAAAAATCATAAATCATTAAAAATGGAGGAATCAAAAATGAGTTTAAAACCATTGGGAGACAAGGTTGTAATCAAAGTTAAAGAAGAAGAAGTAACGACTTCTAGCGGTATTGTATTACCAGGTTCTGCACAGGAAAAACCACAGCAGGGAACCGTTGTTGCTGTAGGTTCCGGTGAAATCGTTGATGGCAAAAAAGTGCCGCTGGATGTAAAGGAAGGCGATGAAGTTATCTATTCTAAATACGCTGGCTCTGAAGTAAAAGTCGGTGAAGAAGAATTCTTGATTTTGAAACAGTCTGACATCTTAGCAATTGTTGAATAATTCAGAAAACCACATTTAATAGATTATAAATTTTCAGGAGGAAGATTAAAATGGCAAAAGATATTAAATTCAGTGCAGACGCCAGAGAATCACTGATCGCTGGCGTAGATAAACTGGCAGACGCTGTCAAAGTAACCTTAGGACCAAAAGGAAGAAACGTTATCTTAGCAAAGAGCTACGGTGCTCCGACCATTACAAACGATGGTGTTACCATTGCTAAAGAAATTGAACTGGAAGACGCCTTTGAAAACATGGGCGCTCAGCTGGTTAAAGAAGTTGCTACCAAAACAAACGATGTAGCTGGTGATGGTACTACTACCGCTACCTTATTAGCTCAGGCTATTGTAAGAGAAGGTAACAGAAATGTTGTAGCCGGCGCGAATCCAATGGTTCTGAAAAAAGGGATCGAAAAGGCTGTGGAAGTTGTTGTTGACGAACTGAAAGCGAACAGCAAACCAGTAGAAACCAGAGAAGCAAAAGCTCAGGTTGCCTCTATTTCTGCCGCTGATACTGAAATCGGCGATTTAATCGCAGAAGCCATGACTAAAGTCGGCGACGACGGTGTTATCACTGTTGAAGAAGGCAAGGGCATGGGGACTGAACTGGAATTTACCGAAGGTATGCAGTTTGACAGAGGATACTTATCCGGCTACATGGTAACCGATACTGAAAAGATGGTTGCAGAATTAGACAACCCATATATCTTAATTACAGACAAGAAAATCACAAATATCCAGGAATTACTCCCAGTGCTGGAACAGATTGTACAGCAGGGCGCTAAGCTCTTAATCATTGCTGAAGATGTTGAAGGCGAAGCTTTAACAACCTTAGTACTGAACAAATTAAGAGGAACCTTCAATTGTGTTGCTGTTAAAGCTCCTGGCTTTGGTGACAGAAGAAAAGCCATGTTACAGGATATCGCTGCTTTAACAGGAGGTCAGGTAATCTCCGAAGAAGTTGGCCTGGAACTGAAAAATGCCGATATGTCTATGTTAGGGCGCGCGCGTCAGGTTAAGGTTGACAAGGACAACACCATTGTTGTTGACGGCCAGGGTGACCGTGCAGTTGTTGAAGAAAGAGTTGCTCAGATCAAGGCTCAGATCCCTGAAACCACATCTGATTATGATAAAGAAAAATTACAGGAACGTCTGGCTAAACTGGCTGGCGGCGTAGCTGTAATTCAGGTTGGTGCTGCTACCGAAGTAGAACTGAAAGAACGCAAATACCGCATCGAGGACGCATTGAACGCGACAAGAGCTGGTGTTGAAGAAGGTATGGTACCTGGTGGTGGATCTGCATTCATCGAAACCTTAGACAAGGTAGACGCTTTAATCGAAACACTGGAAGGTGACGAAAAAATCGGTGCCACAATCATCCGCCGTGCCATTGAAGAACCCGTTCGTCAGATTGCTGAAAACGCTGGTCTTGAAGGCTCTGTTATCGTCAATGAACTGCGCAAGAAAGACACTGGTGTTGGTTTCAATGCTGCTACAGGCGAGTTTGTAAACATGATTGAAGCTGGTATCATCGACCCAACTAAGGTAACCCGTACAGCGATTCAGAATGCAGCCAGCATCTGCGCTATGTTCTTAACCACCGAAGTTGCTGTTGCTGATTTGCCAGAAGAAGCAGCTCCTGCAATGCCACCAATGGGCGGCGGCGGAATGCCAATGATGTAATAAAAGCCAATATAAATAAAGTGATATGATTTTATAGTAGGCAGGATATTAAGTGAAAGCTTAATATCCTGCTTTTTTAGTTTTCAAAATGGGCATTTTTATGTATAATGACTTTATTGGAGCTTAGGTAGGAGAGAGCAAAATGTATAATTTATTGATTGTAGACGACGATGCTTCGATACTGGAAGTAACAAGGATTTATTTTACCAGCCGCGGCTATAAGGTATACACGGCCCAGAACGCGGGGGAGTGCCTGAAGACCTCAGAGCATATGCCCCTGGACTGTATTGTGCTGGATGTGGCGCTGCCAGATATGGATGGTTTTGAGGTATGTGAAGAAGTAAAAAAGAAGACGAATGTCCCGATTATTTTTGTGTCAAATTATGCTGAAGAGGACAAGCGGATCAACGGTTTTGTTTCTGGCGGCGATGATTATGTCATCAAGCCCTTTAGCCTGAGAGAGCTTGAGTTGCGCATCTGCGCACGTATACGCCAACAGGAGGGAAAGACTAAATGCAGTGAAACACTGGATTTTGGAAAACTGAGTATCAACAAAGCGGCAAGGAGCGTAGCCTATAAGGAGGATATGATTTCTTTAACCGCGGCGGAATTTGATATTCTGTTTTTTCTGGCAAATCATGAAAATCAGGTGTTTTCCCAGAAAGATATTTTTGAAAGGGTGTGGAAGCTGCCGGATTTGGGAAACGCGCACACTGTTCAGGTCCATGTGGCGCAGATCAGGAGAAAGCTCAATTCCTTTTCTGAGGATCATCAGTACATCCAGACGGTTTGGGGAAAGGGCTATAAATTTGTTGCAGATAAAAAAGCTGAGGCGTAAATGCCTCAGCTTTAAAACTATTTTTTGAAAAAACGGGAGCGAAAGGCCGGGTTCAGCCAGAGAACCGCACCGATAAAAAACAGGATAACAAACAACAGACCCAATCTAGACCAGACATTGTAGGTGTCTGTGGCGGCCTGAGGATTGTTTTGATCTTTGGAGGAAATCACTGTGCTGCTATCTGATGAAGGCGTGTTTTTCCGAAGCTTGCCAGCATCATTTTGAGAAAGCGGCGAATTGCTTTTATTATCTCCGGAAGAGAAGCGTTTCGCTGCAGAAGAGCGGTTCGTAGCGTTGCCGAAAGGTGAGTATTCAAGCATATTCTCAAAGATATTGCTGTCCGTATTCCGATCAGGCTCATTTCTTCCGCCGCCGCCCCGGGTGCCGTCGATATCTTCAGGATCATCTCCGGTGAGAGGTAAAGATTTAAAGGTGCAGGTAACCGTATTGGAGTAACCTGCGAAGGAAGAGCCAGTTACCTTCAGTCGGTAGAGGGCTATGCCGGGTTCTTTCAGGATTTCTTCGTATAGGGCTTGGCCATCGTCATTTTGGCTGTAGGCCTGAGTGATATCCTCGCTGGTCCAACTGCTGCCACCATCGACTGATTTTTGAAGCTTTACAGAGGAGGCACCCGAAGGTGGGGTAAAGTTAAAGACGAGTCTGCATATTTTGACATCAGGCGTGGTGGTAACGCTCAGGTCGTCGATGGGCGTAGCTGTTTTAAAAGAAATATACGCTGTAGGTGTCTGGTTACTATCATTGAGGATATTCTCCTGCGTTTCCAGGGCTCCGGTGAGGGTAAAGGGTTCGTTTTTTTCAAGCCCCGCATCATAGACGATCCGGTCCCAGGTGACAGCCAAAGCAATGTAGCGGGTGTCATATGGGTTTTCGCTGTTTACGAGTTTTACAGTCATGTAGTTTGGCAATCCGCTCTCATTATATACAGTGAAAGGCGGCAACACAAAATTCAGCTCGTCGATTTCAGTGATGATCCACCGCGTGCCGTCATCGGAAAACTGGGGAGCTTTGGGTGTGAGCCGGCACAGGGTTCCTGTAACCCTGCCGTTTTGTGAAACGACAGAAACGGCTCCTTCGCCTTCAGCTGTAATGCGGCAGTTGCTCATGGAAATATCAGAGACCGTTGAAACACAGGCGCTGCCCGAGCCATCTGCTTTGACGAAGGTGTTGGACAAATAAAGCGGGTCGGGCTGTTCACAGACGATACCGCGTGCGTTGTCGCCGAAAGCCTGGATAAAGGTTGGTGCGTGCAGCGTGCCGCCCACATCAATGGACCAGCTTGTGGGCTCGCCGCCCTCGTAAAAGAGCCCGGTGCCATTTTTTGCCGTAATGCTGCACTCCGCAAAGATCAGGGTTCCCATGCTTGAGGTACGGATCAGCCCCTCTGTGCCGCCGTCTCCAGTAATGGTGATGTTGGAGCCGATGAGCTCAAGCAGAGCGGTATCCTCAACATAAATATGGTAAGGGCCGGCCTCAATGGTGATAGGCGCGTCGGGCATATAGATGCTCAGAGAGTCCGTAATGATAAGATCCCCTCTGAGAACATAGGTACCGCCAATGTCCTGGTTCTCATCCAGCCATGCCTGAATAGCGTCGCAGCTGGGGGATGCCTCGGCCGGTGGGACTGGCGGGCCAATGACCATGGCACTTGCTTTTCCGGGAAGGATTCCGGCGCCTAAAAGGAGGATCATAAACAAAATAAAGTATTTTACTGAACGAATTGCTAACATACGGTTCTCCTTATAAATAATCGAAATGGAATGATGAGATGAAAAAGAAATTAAATGCTATTACAACCGGGCTGATTGTTTTAATCGTTTCTGCGGCCCTGTGCCTGGTGTTGATACAGCAGCTTTACCGGGTGGATAATAAGTATACCCAGACGACGCCGCAGGCAAAAGAAGGCGTTTTGACCCTGACAGCGGATGCTTTTTCAAGAGATAAGCTTTTTTGCCTGGTGGACGGATGGGCTTTTTACCAGGGAAAACAGATGAATCCAGAGGATTTTGCTGCGGATGGATCTGAGCAGCCTGAACCGACAGAATACATTTATATCGGCGATTACCCTGATTTTTCTATGCGCAATTTTCAGGTTTCCCCCTATGGGACCGGCGCCTATTACCTGAAAATCATCAACGAAGGCGAGCCTGTTATTTTGAGCATGGCCTTTCAGGAGATATTTTCAAGCGCGGCTATCTGGGTAAACGGTGAGCAGGTGGAAGCTCTGGGAAACATAGATCCTCAGCAGTATGAACCTTATATTAAAAACGCAGTCGTCAGCTTTGAGGCGGGGGCGGAAACGGATATTCTCATCAATACTGCCAATTTTAGCCATTACTACAGCGGAATATATTATCCGCCGGTGTTGGGAGAGGCGAATGAAGTCAGCCATCTGATTTTTGTAAATCAGCTGTTTTACGCATTTCTGTGTATCTCCAGCCTGGTCATCGCTGTTTTTACATTGGTGGTCTGGATGTCTCCAGGGAGAGACAGGCTCTTTTTTTACTATGGACTCATGACGCTGTCCTTTGGACTGCATGTGGCTTATCAGCCGCTGCGCTGGATGGGAATTCCGCTGGCAGAATCCCTCTATGCGCTGGAGGACTGTACCAGCTATATTATGCTGTTATGCGTTATTGTTATCAGCAGTATTATATCACAGGTGGATCGGAAAAGCATCTACCGGACTTTTATTTTGCCGCTTTCTGCCACCATGTGCATGGTTTCAGTGGTGGTGCCGCTCCTGGTGCTGCCGGGCGCGCCCTGGCTGATCAACGCCTATGGCGGCTTCCTGGATTTTTATCAGCTTCTGGTCTTTGTTTACCTGATGACCGCCGCGGTTCTGGCCCTTAAAAGAAGGGAGACAAAGGCTTATTTCCTGATGGCTGCCAACGCCGTGTTTGGCATCAGCCTGCTGGTCCAGATTACCAGCAGCAACGCCTTTGAGCCTATTTATACTGGCTGGCAGAGCGAGTACTGCGGTTTTATTCTGGTACTGATCTTCGGTGGGATGATGGTATTTTACTACCGGCAGGTTTTGAGTGAAAACAGACGGCTCACAAAACATCTTGAGGAGGAAGTGGCTGTACGTACCAGAGAACTGACAACCCTGATGAACGAGCGTAAAAAATTTCTCTCTGATCTGGCCCATGATCTCAAAGCGCCGGTAACAGCCATCCAGGGGTTCATTGAGCTGGTAAAGTATGGCGATGTGCAGGTGGATGAGGAAGTTCAGCGCTATCTCGAGGTGATTAACCAGAAATCCAACGAAGTACAGACAAAGGTTCGCAGCCTCCAGGAGTTTACCAGCCAGGACGAGGCTGTCATGAAAAAGGAAAGAATGGATATTGGCGGGCTGCTGGATGACTTTTATGAAAACAACCGTCCGGATGCGGAGGCTAACGGCATAAGTTTCAGCATCATCAAGCCCGGGAAGCCCATTGAAATTCTGGGAAATCCAGAGCTTATTTACCGGGTATTTGAAAACCTGTTTTACAATGCCATGAGCTTCACACCCATGAACGGCAGGATCGTGGTTGAGGTTACGCTGGAGGAGGGCTGGGTGGTGATCCGGTTTTCCGATAACGGTGCGGGCATACCGCCGGATATTCTGCCAAAAATTTTCGACCGGTTTTATACCACCCGCGGTGAGAAAAATGACTCTCAGGGACTTGGGCTTTTCATTGTCCGCTACACTATAAAGGCTCACGGCGGCACTATCGAGGTAGTGTCGGAGATGGGGGAAGGGACGACCTTTACTATCCGGCTTAAAACCCTCTAAGCATGTTTAAGAAAGCTTCAAATAGCAGGGCGGTGTTCCCTTGTTTTCCAGAAGAAGGATAGTCTTAAACGACTTTTCAAAGAAACAGGCTTGTGATATAATGACTAAGAATTTTAAAAAGGAAAAAGATAGGAGGAGCAATGAACAGTATTAAGAAGATGTTATTTGTCTTGACTGGCTTACTGGTATTCGTTTGCCTCCCTGTTTTGGCAGAGGAGACAACGCCAAAGCAAACGACCTTGACAACAGAACCGTCGACGACGGTTGAATCTCAGACAACACCCTCTGCAGAGGAACCGCTGGCGATGCCGGATGAGGCTGTGACAGTAAGCCCGGAGGCAGAGGTACAGGAGGAAAATACCGAAGCGGTTACACCAGAGCAGACAGAGGAACAAGCGCCAGCGCCAGAAACTACGGTTCGGCAGCCGGAAGATAAAGCGGCTGTTCCAGAAATACCGAAAAATCTGGCAGAAGTCTTTGTGGATTCCAATGCCCTGAACAGCACTATCAGTATAGAGCTGAACGATGAAATTGTCAGCGGGCCTGGCAATAAAGTGCTGGCTGTCATACCGGCGGGTGCCAACTTCCGCGTGATTACAGAGCCGGCAGAGGGCAGCGAGCGTATGGCAGTCAACATGATGGTCAAAACCAAAGATGGCGCGGTGGCGTCCATCGAACCCTTAAGCGATGAAGGCAATGTGCAGGATTACCAGATGCCGGAGAATGCTGAGGGGATTTCAGGCGCTGTTTTTTTTGGCAACAGCGAAGAAAACACCAGCGATGAGGCTCGGAACTTTACTGTCTCGACTGCGTCGGACAATATTAATAAGCAGACCATTGTAAACAGTGAGGAAAAGCTGGAGTCTGCGGCAGGCAGCCTACAGACAGCGGACAATATCATGGGTGAGCAGGCCGGAGAAGCACAGCCAGAGATCTCAGAGGTCTCCGAAGCGCCATCCACTGGCGTTGAGGATAACATTGACTTTATCCCTCTGTTTTTATGTACACTGATGATCGCAGGTGTAACCCTGTGGTCCAGAAGAGTGTTAAATTAAAAATTCTTAAGACCGAATCCGATCCGGATTCGGTCTTTTGCTTTAGTGTATTAAAAAAAAGCCAAAGAATAGCAAAAAAATATTGTCTAATGTATACATTAATATTATAATATTTATTAAGGAAGCAACAATTTAATACAATACGTAGGAGGAACACGTAAAATGATGAGTGAATTTGAAATGTACCGACAGCAGTTGCGCAATGCAATTGATGAAATGGAACTGGATAATAAGGAAGCCGTATACGATCTTTTGAGCGAGGTTAACCGCTTTTACGAAGTATCTTTCCCAGTCCAGATGGACGATGGAACAAAGAAAGTCTTTAAGGGCTACCGTTCACAGCATAATTCCGCACTTGGACCAACAAAAGGTGGCTTAAGATTTCATCCAGGGGTTGACGAAGGCGAAGTAAAAGCATTATCTGCATGGATGTCAATGAAGTGTGCTGTAGCCGGTATCCCTTATGGCGGCGGTAAAGGCGGTATCACCGTTGATCCTAAGAAGCTTTCTGAACGTGAGCTTGAAAATCTAACAAGAGGCTTTGTGAAGGCAATGCATCCGGCGTTCGGTGAAAAGTTTGATATTCCGGCTCCAGACGTTAACACAAATGGCCAGATCATGTCCTGGATGATTGATGAATACAACGCCATCACCAGAAGCCAGAACATCGGCGTATTCACCGGTAAACCACTGGAACTGGGCGGTTCTCTGGGCAGAACCGAGGCCACCGGCTACGGTGTAGGCTTTACTGTGCGTGAAGCGGCTGCTAAAATTGGTCTGGACCTGAAGGGCGCGCGCGTTGTGCTCCAGGGCTTTGGCAATGTCGGAAGCTTTGCGGCGGAATGGCTCTACAAACAGGGCTGCAAGATTATCGCCATTGCTAACAGCCGTAATGGTCTTTATGACGCAGAAGGCATGAACATTCCTGCCTTAATGAAATATTACGAAGAAAACGGCAATGACCTGGCAGGCTATCCAGACGCAAAACCATTTGACAAAGACGAAATTTTCTCAATCGAATGTGATATCCTCCTGCCATGTGGTCTGGGCGGAGCCATCACCAAGGACAACGCGGATAAAATCAATACAAAGATCATCAGCGAAGGCGCCAACGGACCGTTAACACCGGAAGCCGATGAGATTTTAATTAAAAAAGGCGTGTTTATTGTGCCGGATATCTTGGCAAACAGCGGCGGGGTTACCGTATCTTACTTTGAATGGGTTCAGAACCTTCAGGGCTACTACTGGAGCAAGGAAGAAGTTTTTGAAAAAGAAGAAGACCTGATCGTTAAAGCCTTCAACGGCGTATACGATGTACTGGTCAATGAAAAAGCCTCCAATATGCGTACAGCGGCATTCAATTACGCTATTAAGAAGATTGCAAAAGCCATGAAGCTTAAAGGCTGGTACTAATTTTGGCGTCAAAAACACCCGAACTGCTGCGTTGCAGCGTTTTTATAGCCAGAATGGGAGAGATGGTATATATAGCGTAAAAAAATGCAAAAAGCATATAAAAACAACAATATATTGCGGTATACGTCAAAACGGCGTATACCGTTTTTTCTATTTTTTTCTATTGAAGGACAGATATTGCCATTAACTGGGGCGGGCGGACTGTGGTATAATAATGAAAACGAAAGAAAGCAGGTTTTGGGGATGGCAGAAATTAATATTTATGAAACGACACTCAATCATAACGGTGAGCAGGGAATCATTGATTTTGATGTGCTCCTGAAGGCTTTCCAGAATGCCGGGATCACCATTAATGTATTTAATATCTGGGATAATCCGAGCTTGATGACAGAGGTCCGTCCGGTGGAGCAGGTACTGCTGCAGGAGGGCGTTGAAGCAATGCCCATTACCGTTGTTGGCGGCGAAATCTGGAAAAAGGGCGCCTACCCGGATTATAATGAGCTCATGAAATGGAGCGCTAAAACAGAGTAATAAAAAAGCTGTATGACCTGTGCAAGGCCATGCAGCTTTTCTTTTCTAAACCTCGTAGGGAATGCCGGCGAATACCTCCTGCATTTCCTCAGGCTCTGCGTTGTAAATTTTTAAGATGAGCCCGTTGACCAGCGTGATGATCTCCTGTGAATCCACAGTGCCGTCGTTGGCAGGCTTGGCGGCATAAAGCGCGCAGAGCATCTCGTTCCGGGTCGTTCCTGTAATGCCGCTGAACAGACTGTTCAGAACTCTTTTTTCCTGTTCGTTTAATTTCATATTTTTATCCCCTTGATTTCTGGTTTTAGATTATTATAACAATTATCCCATGACAATCAAGAGATTATCTGGCGGGATAAGAAGAATATTATTGTTCCTCCCACTCCTCGATTTCGAGCAGTAGCTCCTCCCAGCGCTCTGTCAGGCTGGCTACAGCCTCCCTGGCGGTATTATAGGCTGCGGTTACAGCATTTACATTGTTCAGGTCGTCATAAAAATCATTTTGGCACATCTGGGCTTCATAATCTGCGATTTCGTTTTCCAGGTGCTCAATATCGGCTTCCACGGCTTTCAGTTCTTTCTTTTTACCGCGAAATGCGGCCTCCTGCTCCTTCTGCTTTTTACGGTCTGCCTTCTGTCTGGTTTTGGTGATCACCGTCCGGTTTTTCTCTGCCTCCAGGGTCTCCCGGAGGGCGGCCTCGTCCTTGTAATGGATATAGTCGTCGTAATTGCCAAGGGTGACCTCAATGCCGGTGGGGGTGAAGTTATAGATTTTGGTCGCCACCCGGTTGAGGAAGTAACGGTCATGAGAGATGAACAGGAGCGTTCCCTGATAGGCGATCAGAGCGTTCTCGAGAATCTCCTTTGTGCGCATATCAATGTGGTTGGTGGGCTCGTCCATGAGCAGGAAATTGGACTGGGACAGCATCAGGCGTGCCAGAAGAAGCCGGGCCTTTTCGCCGCCGGACAGAGAGCTCACAGCCTTAAACACATCGTCGCCGGTAAAAAGAAAGGCGGCCAGGATGCTCCGCAGCTCGCCCTCGGTAAAATGCATGTCAATGTCCCAGAGGGCCTCCAGGAGGTTTTTGTCATAAAACTGCTTTAAGTCATTGTTTTCCTGGTCATAATAGCCAATGTGGACCTTGTGGCCGTACTCGATAACGCCGCTGTCCCGCGACACCTTGTCCTGGATGATGCGGAACAGGGTGGTCTTGCCGATGCCGTTGGCGCCGATGATGCCCACCTTGTCGCCGCGGTGGATGTCAAAGGAAATATTTTCAAAAAGGGGCTGCCCATCAAAGGATTTTGACACATCGCGGACGGTCAGGACATCCTTGCCGCTCTGGATGCGGGGCTTAAAGTTGAAATGGGCGTCGGATTCTGTCTGAACCTTTTCCACCACCTCCATTTTTGCCAGAGCCTTTTCACGGCTGGCAGCGCGTTTGGAGCTGTGGACAGAGTTGTAACGGCGGAACCGGGCGATCATTTCCTGCTGACGCTTAATCTCGCGCATCTGCTGAGCATACTGGTGATCCAGATCCATGAGCAGCTTTTCTTTCTTTTCGACATAGGTGGTGTAGTTTCCGCTGTAGCTGTCCAGGGAATGGCGTGAGACCTCCAAAATACGGCCGCAGACCTTATCCAGAAAGTAGCGGTCATGGGAGATGATGACAAAGGCGCCGTCATAGGCCTTCAGAAACTGCTCCAGCCATTGGAGGGAGTCGATGTCCAGGTAGTTGGTGGGCTCGTCGAGGAGCAGAAGCTCAGGCTCCTGAAGCAGGTTGCGCCCCAGGGCGGCCCGGGTTTTTTCGCCGCCTGACAGGACGCCAAAGGGCTTTGCCATATCCTCATCGGTAAAGCCGAGTCCCTTGGCAATACCCCGGATGCGGCTGGGATATTCATAGCCCTTCTGCTCTGCAAAGCGGTCCTGCAGCTCGCCGTAGGTTTTCATGACCTTTTCCTGCTCTGCGCCGTCTGTTTCGCCGATCTGGTGCTCCAGCTCACGCAGACGCTCCTCCATTTTGATGAGAGGCTCAAAGACAGAGAGGAAGAGGGCGTCCAGCGTGGTGTCCGCGGGAAAATCGGCTTCCTGGGCCAGATAACCGATGGTCAGGTTGGATTTTTTGCTGATGACGCCGCTGTCGGGGGTAAGCTGGCCGGCCAAGAGCTTGAGAAAGGTGGATTTGCCTGAGCCGTTGCGCCCCACCAGGCCGATCATTTCCTTTTCTTGTATGGAGAGGCTCAGCTGGTTAAAAATTTCATTGATGCCGTAACTAAAACTAAGATTTTCAATGTTGATAAGCATAAGGTTTTCTGCCTGTTCTTTCCATAGTATTCCTTATATATGATACCAAAAAAGAGGGTGTATGTCGACTGCGGACAGGGGCAGGGAAAAGAAATTTGCAAAATGATGAATATTTTGCATCTAAGTGGGTATAAAAAGAATGTATTCCAAAATGAGGAGGAGGTTTGATGAAAAAACTGCTTAATAGCTTTAAAGAAGTTCTTGTATCAATTTTGCCAATGACGGTTCTGATTATGATCATCAGTGGTATCTGGGCGCCCTTTACGTCTGAAATGCTTGTGTCCTTTATCGGCGGTGCCATCATGATGATGATCGGCATGGCGCTTTTTTTGTTTGGTGCGGATATCTCCATGATGGAGGTCGGCGAACGTGTGGGAAGCTTTCTGGTCTCCCGGAGAAGCCTGAAAATTTTGATTGCCGCCGGTTTTTTTGTGGGCATGTTCGTGACCATTGCCGAGCCGGATGTGCAGGTACTGGCCGGCCAGGTGGCCGCAGTCTCGGATGGAACGATCAATCGGACAATGCTTATCGCTGTGGTCGGGGTCGGGGTCGGTATTTTCCTGGTCATCGCCCTGCTGCGGTTTGTTTTCCAGATGAAGCTGTACCATATCCTGATCGTCGGATATATTGCTGTTTTTGCCCTGTCCTTTTTTACCAACCCTGAGATGGCGCCAGTAGCCTTTGATTCCGGCGGCGTTACCACTGGTCCCATCACAGTGCCCTTTATACTGAGTCTGGGCAGTGGGATTACCAGCGGCGTAAGAACCAGCAGGGAAGGAACAGACAGTTTTGGGATGGTCGCCCTGTCCTCACTCGGGCCGGTGTTGGCCGTCATGATTTTGGGGGTGATCTTCCGATGAATCAGATATATCATTTATTTCACGGCATGGCAGAGGTGGCATGGGAGGTTTTTCTGGCCATTTTGCCCATTGTGTTGATTTTCCTGTTTTTAAACGCCATTGCACTGCGGCTGCGGGCGCCTATCATCAAGCGGATTATGGGTGGCTTTGTGGTGACCTATCTGGGGCTGGTATTGTTTCTCCAGGGTGTAAATATTGCCTTTGTGCCCGCAGGTGAGTTTCTGGGAACAGCGCTCGCAGAGCTTGAGTACAGCTGGATTCTCATTCCGCTGGGCTTTGCCATTGGCTTTCTTGTCGCCTTTGCCGAGCCGGCCGTCCAGGTCATGGTTAAGCAGGTTGAGGAAATGACCAGCGGCGCCATCAAGGCGCGGGTTATGCTGCTGGCCATCTCACTGGGGGTAGCGTTGGCGGTTATGACAGCCATGATCCGGCTGCTGGCCGGTATCTCCCTCTGGTGGATTCTGGTTCCCGGCTATATACTGGCCTTTATTCTCGGCCGTTTTGTGGAGCCGAATTTTCTGGCTATGGCCTTTGATAACGGCGGCGTGGCTACTGGTCCAATGTGCTCGACCTTTATTCTGTCCCTCTCAGTAGCTGTGGCAGGCGCGACACCGGGTCGTAATCCGCTGCTGGACGGCTTTGGCGTCGTGGCTCTAATTGCTCTCGCACCGATCCTGACAACCCTGTTCCTGGGCTTTTTTTACAAGCAGAAAGAAGCCTATAGAAAAAGGCAGTGCAAAAAACAGTCCAGTGATTCTTAACCGGTATTGACAGAAGATTTTAATCATATATAATATGTAGATTACTTAGCGAATGATGGAGGAAAAAATGGAAGACAGAAATAAAATTAAGACCGAACTGATTGTGGTGATTGTGGAAAAGGATATGTCCGGCGAGGTCATTGACGCAGCCAAACAAGGCGGTGCTGACGGAGCGACTGTTATGTACGGCCGCGGATCCGGGATTCATGAGAACGCGCGGTTTTTCGGTATTACCATAGAGCCGGAGAAGGAGATTGTTTTGATTCTTGTGGACGCGGCCATAAGGAACGCGGTGCTCTGCTCAATCCAGAAAAAAATCGAAATTGACAGGCCGGGTATGGGTATCGCTTTTGTGCTGGATGTCGCTAAGGTGATCGGCAGCCCGCATCTTAACCTGATGTCAGATATTACAGATTAATTGCTTTTAAAGACACACCGAAGGCGCATATTGCTTGGTTTCTGAAAGATTCAAAAAACTTTGACACTTTTTTGATTAATTCGGTCATAAAAATTGACGTTTTTTTAACAACTTGATATAATAAAAAGGATAAGTACGACGCAGGAGGGGAGTGCAGAATGCAAACTTTTTCAAAAAGGGTATCGATGACAGTTGTTAAGCGTCTGCCCAAGTATTACCAGTATTTAACCGATTTACAGGATCAACATATTGAAAAAATCTCGTCTAAGGAGCTGGCGGCAATGATGGGGCTGACGGCTTCACAAATCCGGCAGGATTTGAATTCTTTTGGTGCTTACGGGCAGCAGGGATATGGCTATAAGGTAAAAGAGCTGAAGGAGGCCATTCGCAAAATTCTGGGGCTTGATCTCCAGTATAACTGCATTATTATTGGTTCTGGAAACCTGGGGCACGCCATTGTCAATTATGAGCGTTTTAAGGAAGAAGGCATCCATTTCAAGGCCATGTTTGATGTGGACCCGGATCAGATCGGCAAGAAGGTCGGCAATGTAACAGTCTACCATATGGATGATCTTGACGCCTTTGTCGCGCACCACAAAATTGATATCTGTATCCTGAGTGTGCCGCAGAAGGTTGGGCAGGAAACCACTGATCGTGTTGTAGAACTGGGCATCAAGGCGATTCTGAACTTTGTTCCTCTGGACCTGACAGTGCCCGATGACGTGGTGGTAGAGAGTGTAAATATCACCGACAGCCTTTTCACGCTGACCTATCTGATTAACGAAGAGGACGACGACGAATAAATGTATAAAGCAGGCTTTAAGCCTGTTTTTTTTGTAAAAAATAGGAGTTGTGTTTCAAAAAAATCTATTATATAATAGAAGCTGATTATAAATAGAATTAATATCAGGGCAAATCTGTTGAAAGACAGAGACGCAAAGCTAAAGGGCCTAAACAACCACTATCAACTGGGCTGCAGTTAAACCACAATAGGAGCTGTAAAATGGCAGAAGAGAAGATGAATAAAAACATTGAAAAGAATATTTACGATGTGGCTTTGCGCAATATTTACGACGAGCTCTATGAACTGAACGTTACAAGAAACCGTTATCGCATTATCTACCATGTGGAGAATAAGTATGTGACACCGCCGGAAGAAGGCATACTATCGGAGGCTGTTGCCGATGTGGCCGAACACATGATCCACCCGGAGGATTCGAAACGGTTTTTGGAATTTTTTGATCTCGATAAAGTATACGCGACTCTGGAATCCGGAAAGGGCAGCGTTATCGGCGAGTTCCGTAAGTTATGGGTAGATGGGGATTTTCACTGGGCTTCGTTGACGGTTTTTCCGGCAGTCTCTGGCGGTGGTGAGGATGAGATACTGCTCTGCTTTATCATGGATATCGGTTACAAGAAGCAGCTGGAAGACATTGAAAAAGAAAACGAGAGTCTCCAGAAAAAGCAGATGGACGATGAGCGTTACCGTCTGGTCATCGAGCAGACGAATACCCTGGTATTTGAATGGATTATTGGGACAAGCCAGCGCTACTATGCGCCCAAATTCTCTGAAATATTCATGGGTAGCTATGACGGACGGGATATCAAGGAAATATGGCTTGACGACGAGGTGGTCCACCCCAAGGATATTGATGTATTAAAGCAGAAAATGAGTATGGAGGCCATCAGTAACGGGCAGGTGGAGATGGAGATACGCCTTTGCAACAAAGAAGGACGCTACATCTGGTGCAAAGTGGTCTTCAATGTGCTTTATAATGAGGATGGCAGCATCAAGCGGGTGGTCGGTACCCTGAACAATATCGACGAATCCAAGCGCGTCCACGAAACTCTGAAGTATAGGGCAGAGTTTGATTTGCTGACCGGTATCTACAATATCAACACCTTTTACGCCCAGGCTGAGAGGTTGGTCAGGGAGCATCCATGCCAGAAATTTGCCGTGGTGCGTCTGGATGTCAACCGTTTTAAATTTATTAACGACCTGTACGGGCGTGAGGAGGGCAATCGCCTGCTCCGCTTTATGGCGACGGTTATCTCGGCCAACATGGGGACTATGGATGCCTTTGGGCGGATGAACAGTGATGTGTTTTGCCTTTGTATGTCCTATGCTTCAGGCGATCCTCTGCTCGTGCGCATAAAAAAGATTTTAAAAGAGATCAACCAGTTTTCGGAGAGCTATCAGGTCATGCCCTCCTGTGGAATTTGTATTGTGAAAGACCGCGATATCCAGATGAGTATTCTCTGCGACTGGGCAAATCTGGCCCAGAAAACCATAAAGGGAAGCCTGATCAAGCAGTGGGCCTTTTATGATAAAAAGCTTAGAGCCAAGCAGCTTGATGAGCGGCGCATTGAAAATGAAATGGACGAGGCCCTTAACAAACGCCAGTTCAAGGTATACCTCCAGCCCAAGCACAACGTGCAGAACGGCTCGGTGATCGGCGCCGAGGCGCTGGTGCGGTGGGACCACCCCGAGAGGGGGTTCCTGACCCCCGACAGGTTCATTCCGCTCTTTGAGCGCAACGGTTTTATCATCAAGCTGGACGAATATGTCTGGGAAGAGACCTGCCGGATCATCAAATCCTGGCTGGACAGGGGGATGGTGGCAGTTCCAGTATCAGTCAATGTGTCCAGAGTACAGGTGTACAACCCGAATTTTTATAAAAAGCTGCTGAACATTATTCGAAGGTACGATATTCCCAAAAAGTTTTTGGAGGTCGAGCTGACCGAGAGCAGCTTTGTGGAGAACACTGTAGACCTGTACCGCGGCATGGAGCGCTTGAGAGAGGAGGGAATCGCCTTTTCAATGGACGATTTTGGGTCAGGCTACTCCTCACTCAATATGCTTAAAAATGTTCCGGTCAACACCATCAAGCTGGATCGTGAATTCTTTAACGAGAGTGTGGCGACCCAGAAGGGCAAGACCATCATTGAGCATACCATTGGCATGATCAATGATCTGAAGCTTCAGGTCATTGCCGAGGGTGTGGAGACCAACGAGCAGGCAGCCTTCCTGAATGACTGCGGATGTCTGGCGGCCCAGGGCTATTATTATTCCAGACCCATGCCGGTAGATGAGTTCGAAAAACAATTTTTAAAAGAGAATATCTAAAAAAGAGCTGAGTGGCACAGCTCTTTTTTGACGCGTTAACTTTATGACCTGCCTTGTAGCAATGGTGTTTTTAAGGATCAGGGTTTATAAATCGTTTTGAAAAAATATAGGTGCAGTCTTTATTTTAAGAGCGGCAAGGAGTACAGCTTTATGCAGATAGAATTAAATGAGATATTGATCAGGGATTTTCGTCGAAAAGATGCCGAGCCTCTTCATAGCATTGTGCGCGAAAGTGCAATTGTCAAGTTTATGAAAGATTGGTCTGAGAATGCCAAAAATCCTGAAGATTTTTATGGATTTATAGATTGGCTGCAAACAAAGAAAGCATCAACGGATATTTTTGAAAACAAACGATATGCTATTGTGTTAAAAAAAACAGACGAACTAATTGGAATGGTTGGTATGGGACTTGAAGATACATTAAACGAAGTTGAGGTTGCATACTTCATGAGCGAGAAGTATCAACACAGAGGCTATACAAAAAAGGCAGTAACTGCTCTTGTTAACTGGTGTTTTCAAGTGTCAGATGTTCCCTATTTAATTTTAACGATCGATTGTATAAATACACCTTCCTGCAAGCTGGCAGATAGCTGTGGTTTTGAATTATTTGAAAAAAGGACCCCTATTGGACATATTCAACCTAATATGGGAAGTGACAGCTATTATTACTATCGTATATACAGGAAAGGCTGAAATACCATAATTTAAAGAATTTCTGCAAAAGATTGTAAAAAAGTTATGAAGCGATTTTACCTTTAAAATCAAAAAATGGCAGCCTATACCTCAATCGGTACGGCTGCCATTTTTTTCTTTTCATTTCCAGATTTATCACTCGTTTTGAACCGCTTTTTTCTTTTCATTCCGTTTTGCCTGGGCTTCATCGGCCTTGTCACCAGTATACTGCATATAGACAATGGCGCACACAGCAATGACCATCCCGACGATTTGGAGGGAGCCGAGATGCTGGCTCAGGACGAGAAAGCCCAAAAGCGCGGCTGTGGTGGGTTCAAGGACAAAGGTCAGGGAAGCCGTCGAGGCTTCGATATAATTGTAAGAAACGGCGATGGTCCCATAGGAGATGACCAGAACGGCAAAGTAGCCGAACAGCATGAGCCACATGGTCAGGCCGCCTGAAGGGGCAGCGGCCGCGAATTCCCGGAACACCTCGGCTGGCGTGGTCTTAAAGGAAAAAACGATGAGGCCCATAGCGTTGGAATAGACCAGATAGGCCAGATAAGAAACGCCGTTTGAAATGTGAAAATAATCAAAAAGGTAGGCGAAAGCTAAGCTGAAACAGTTGGCCAGCCCCCAGAAAATACCAATGGTTGTAATATCGCTGACATGAGTGCCGAAAAGATTGAGTACCAGCACCATTCCAAAAACGGCAATGACACAGGCGATCACCTTTTCTTTGGTAATCTTCGATTTAAAAAAGATGCGCATCAGAAAAACCAGAACAATGGCGTTCGAGAAATCCAACAGCGAGGCGACAGCGATGGGCAGCGTGTTAAAAGACCGGATCGAGGTATAAATATAAATAGGCGATGCGATCATTCCACTGCACACAATGAGGGTAAAATAGAACAGCTTCCTGGGCAGCTTGAGAACCTTTGGATGTGTGACAAGTGTGTAGATAAGGTAAAAAGATAAGACAGCCAGCGGCGTAAAAGTCGACATGGCGTTTTCGGAAATGCCAAGGCTGTCAAAATAGTTCAGAAACACACCAAAGGTACCGGTAGCCACCGCGGAGGAAGCGGCCAGCAGGACGCCGTAGGCGGCGCCTTTATGCCTGAAAAGAGACATTATCTTTCACACTCCTTTGGACATAAAGGCTATTCGACGTCAACTTCAGGATTGGCATTTGCAGAATCCTGGTTGAGATTTGTGGCTTTGGCCTGGGCGGCAAGCTCGGCCTTTTCACGTTTGCCCTCGGAGTATTGCATATAAACAATGGCGCAAACCGCAATGGCGATCCCCAGCATCTGGAGCGGCGTCAGCGTTTCGTGCAGTATAATAAAGCCAAGAATGGCCGCGACACTGGGTTCCAGAACAAAAGTGAGCGCGCCGTAGGAGGCGTCGATATAGTTATAACAGGCCGTAATAGAATAGTAAGACCACATGAGCACCGCACAGTAAACAAGGGCAACCACAATGACGATGGCGCCGTTTGCGGAAACAGATTCCATGATGTTCTGGCCGACCGCCGCTGGATTAGAGGTGATCAGCAGGATGATGGAGCTGCACAGGCAGGCATAAATCTGAGTGGTGATAACCGGCACATCATGGCTGATGTGGAAATAGTCAATGGAATAAACAAACGCCAGGGCACAGGCAACCGCCACGCCCCAGAAGATTCCCATGCTCGTGATTGGGACACTGTCATCCGGCGCTACAGCGCCGAAGGTAATAACCTGAAGCACCAGCATAATACCGACAATGGCCAGCACACAGCAGATCAGTTTTTCCTTAGTGATCTTCTGCTTAAACAGAATCCGCATCAAAAACACCAAAACGATGGAATTTGAGAAGTGGAACAGGGAAGCGATGGCCATGGGCAGATTGGCGAATACACGTACATAAGTAAAATTATACAGCGGATACAAAACAAAACCGCTGACCACAATCATTGTAAAATAATACAGCTTTTTCGGCGCTAGGAGCAGCCTGCGGTCCTTGATGAGCGCGATCAGTAAAAAAGCAATAAACATAAATACCGGGCCGATGAGGGTAACCGTATCATCGCTGAGCCCAAAGGCCGACAGGTAGTGCAGAAAGATGCCAAAGGTACCAGTCGCAACCGCGGAGCTACACGCCAGAAAGATACCAAACCCGACGCCTTTTCTTTTCTTTGCGTCCATTTTTTTCTCCTTTATAAGAACTTAAAAACCAGTGGGAGCAGGGAGACCCCTTTTGCAGGGTCTCCTTAAAATGCTTAGTCTATATATTTTTCAAAGATTTCTTTCATTTTGACTTTTTTGTCTTCTGGAATTTCAGGCGCAACGTAAGAATCCATCCGTTTCTTTAGCTGATCGTCGATGCGCTGTGTGATATCCTTGTTTTCGATGACATATTCCTCGTAGGTGCTACGGACACCGAAATCCGGAAAGCTGTGTTCCTTGCGGTAGTTACGCAGCGTGTTTTTATGTTTGACATAGGTACCGTGCTGCCCAACCTCGGTGATCAGGTCAACGGTTTTATCAATATTCATATCCTTGGCCGGCTTAATATAAGCCTGAACATGCTTGATGATTTCTTCATCCAGAATAAATTTGCGGTAGTTGGCGCTGTTGAAGCTGTCGAGGCTGCCCAGCATAAACATGGCGATATCCAGCTTAGCAGCAAAGGCGTTCATGATGGCAGTTGTCGATTCGAGGGCAGCCTGGACGTCGCAATTTTTGGCGTCGGTGCTGCCGGACGGCATATCAAAGGGCACTTCATAGTATCCGGCCATCTGGCGGGCCATGGCGCACATCTTAATGCTTTCAGAAGCGCCGGTACAGAGCTGAAGGGTACGCATGTCAGTAATGCAGGTATAGGTGGAATAAACCACTGGCAGGCCCGGATTGATGAGCTGGATCAATGTGAACATGGCCACGTTTTCTGCGTTGGTCAGAACCACGTTGTCGATGCCGGTAATCGGTCCGGTCAGGCCGGCTGCAGAGCAAGGGGTAACCTCCATGACCTGATTCTTTTCAGCCGCGTAGAACAAGCCGTCCAAGAGTTCTTCGTCAAAGCGGAGCGGAGAAATAGGAGACAGAGACGCGAACAGGGGATAGCCGCCTTCCTTTTCTGTGAGCAGGTGCATCATTTCCATGGTCATGTCAATGGTGTTGCGGTCAACAGAGCACAGGTTCATGGGTTTGTCCATGTGCAGGAAGTATTCATAGATGGCGGTGATAACGCCTTCCTTGTAGGTGCAGTTGTCTGTCGGGAATACGATCAGCTGCCCGCCGATATCGACACAGCTGCTGCTCTGAGACAGCTTGAAGAAATTGCGCATGTCATCAAAATTGACCTTGCGGCGTTTGAACTCTTCGTCAATGATAAAGGGAGAGGTAGCGTTCGGAGCGATGAGGGGACGGTCCGTTGCGCCGATGTTGACGGAGCGGTCTGGGTTGGCCGCATCCAGTATGAAGGATCTCGGAGCAAGCTTCATACAATCTTCAACAACCTTTGGTGGAATCTTGATGATATTGCCTTCAACTGTCGCGCCGTGTTTTTTGAAAATTTCATGGGCACGTTCGTCGCACATTTCAACGCCGCATTTTTCCAGCACATCCAGGGTAGCCTGATGGACGTCTTCGATCTGTTTTTTAGTCAAGGGTTCGTAAGTAAAATTCATTTTTCTTTCCTCCTAATTTTGTGCATATTGTGTTATACACTGTATTTGTATTGTAATACGATCCTGAAGGCTTGTCAAGAAAAATCTTAAAAAAAATATATTTACAAATAAAAAGCTAAGAAAACCTTTAAAACAGGTGGATTTAACCCATGAAAAACTTTTTGTTGTGATTGAAACTAAAAACGTGTTATAATAAATAAAATTTGAAAAAGCGGAATCAACCAAAAATGTATTTTGAACATATAATATTATGCACAGAAGCTGTGCGGATAAGGTGAGGAAATGAAGCTTTTTAAAAACAGGAAACCAATGCTGGGGATTCTTTTGGGCTGTGCCGGCGCTGTTACTACTGGCATCTTCGGTATCTTTTTTAACTATTTTGATTTCATTGGTCTCAGTGAGAGCGGCAGGACGATTTTAACGCCCTTCTTTGTATTTGTATGTTTTTTTTCAGTGACACTGGCCAAGAATCCTAAAAGCCTGATCCTAAAAAATAAGCTTTTATACCTGACAACCATCTGCCTGAGTGGCGGGCTCTTGTACTCCACTTACAATTATACTTATGTAAAAGCCATCGAAAGCCTGCCCCTGGCCATCACCTCACTGTTTAATTTTTCCAACGCTGTGGTGCTGGTACTTCTGATGCGTTTGCTTTTTAAAGAAAAAATTACCGTTAAAAAGGTCATCTGCTGTCTGATCAGTCTGGTTGGAATCCTGTTTGTCCTTGAAATATTCTCAGGAGGAGACGGCGATATTACGACCATCGGCATTTTCTGGGGTGTCTCAGTGACGGTGAGCCTGGCTTTTGCCTATACTATCGACTATTTTCATATACAGAAAGAGATCCCCTTTTATGTGGTCCAGACCTACACCTGTCTGGGAGCCATAATCGTCTATTCCTTCAATTATTCGGTTTGGGATCTTTTTAAGGAGCTGGGCAGTATTACCATCCAGCACGGCGCTATGCTGTGGCTTGTGCTGCTGCTGTACTTTGTCAATGTTGCCATTTCTTATGGCGCCACCACAGCGTCCTATAATTTCATAGACGCGTCTTATACCTCCATGACCTATGTTCTGGAGCCGACCGTCGCGGCCACTGCGGGGTTCTTTCTCTATGCGCAGAGGCTTTCAGCCGTTCAGATCATCGGGATGGTCATATCCGTCAGCGCCATTGTCTATATGCAGTATATTGAGAGCAAAGGCGAAGGATAAAACAGGAAAATGATGCTGATAAAGGTGGGAGAAGGCTTTGCAGTGTCAATGAATTCTAAATTATGATATAATCAGTAAAAATAAAGAACAAGTTTGAGCATATAATTATGATATACAGGAGGCAAGCGAATGAACTTAACAGCATTGACCGAAAAAGTCGTAGAGCTGGAAGATGAAATGGTGACCCGCATTGTAGAGCGGGCGCTGGATCTTGGGGCTGCCCCTATGGAAATTGTCAATGCCGTCAACGACGGCCTGGACAAGGTGGGACTGCTTTACGAGCGCGGAGAATACAGCATCTCGGACCTGATGATGGCTGGCGTTATCTTTGAGGATATACTGAACATGGAGGGAATGCAGTTTCCGGCAAGCCAGCAGGAGGAGGTTTTTGCAGACACGATCCTTCTGGGAACCATTGAAGGCGATATCCATGATATCGGAAAGACGATCTTCCATTCTTTGGCCGTTTCAGTCGGTTTTAACGTAATCGATCTGGGAGTGGACGTGCCAGCCAAGCGTTTTGTGGAGGAGGCGAGGCGCTGCCACCCCAGCATTATTGGTATCAGCGCAGTTCTGACTAACACTGTGGGCGCCATTCAGCGGGCCATTGACCTGATTAAGAGTGATCCCGTAACAAAGGACATTACCACCATTATCGGCGGCGCTATGGTCAATATCGACATTGCAGCCATTTCCGGTGCCGATGCATTTGCCAAGACAGCCAAGGATGGCGTTACAGAGTGTATCCGTCTGAAAAAGCTGTTTAACGAAAAAAGACAGGATAAAAGCAATGAGTAATTCTAAATTCAAATACGAAGAAATCATTGAAAATATCAAGCATAAAATTTACACCAATGTTTATAAAGACAACGACCCTCTGCCCTCAGAGACATGCCTCTGCTCTGAATACGGCGCCAGCCGGATAACCGTCCGAAAAGCTATCTCAGTACTTCTATCAGAGGGGTATCTTTACTCCATTCAGGGGAAGGGTAACTACATCAAAAATGTCAAGAAAAATAAGTTTTCCATGCGTTACAGCTGTAAAACTATTTTTAACAATGGTTATGACGAAGCCAAGCTGATCTCATCCAGTCTGGTAACACCGGATGTTTACATGGTTTACAATCTGAACATCGCACCCAATGAAAGGGTTGTGGCCTTAAAATGGCTGATTTATGAGGATGGGCTGCCCATCGCCTATGACGAAAAATATCTGCCCTACTTTGCCGGGATCAATATTTCAGAGAAAAGTCTGAAATACAAAGATTTCTCAGAGCTGGTTAAAAACAAGATTTCTGTTTATGAGATGTACCAGGACCTGCGGATCAAAGGTGTCAATGCCGATGCGGATGTGGCCGAAAAGCTCAGGATTCCAGTGGGCAGTATCCTCATGCTCGTCGAGCTTAATGTCTATGACCAGAGCGGTTTGCCCTTTGGATGGGGCAAGCTTTATATCCTGCCGGATAAAACACGGTTTTTTGCCAAAACAGAGTAGGAGGGATCGTTGTGAAAGAATATGAAAACATCGTAGAGGACATAAAGAATAAGATCATCAATAATAAACTGGTCGCCGGGGATAAGCTGCCCTCCATCAAGGAAATGACCAAAATCTATAACGTGAGCAGCATTACTGTGCGTAACAGCCTGTCCATCCTGTCTAATGAAGGTTATATCGAGACCCGGGAGCGTTCCGGCTGCTATGTTAAGGAGAGCGAAAACGATCTGTTCCATATGTTTTTTAATGAGATCACCAATATTAAGGAGACCATTCTGGACACCAAAATCCTGAGTATCTCTCAAATTTTTGACTTCAATGGCCTGGAGGAATTTGACAGCCAGAGCAGCGAGCAGATCCAGACCATTAAAATCCGCCGAACCTTCAATTCCTATCTGGACGCGCCGGTATCCTATGATATTAAATACCTTCTGCACCACTTCAGCGGTGACACTAAGAAAATGTTTTATTACGACAACCTGCGCCGGATCGACTATTTTCTGGAAAAGGAAATTAACAAGACTCTTGAAATCCGTATGATCCGTCCAACCCAGGACATCATAAACGCCTTGAGTATCTCTGAGAACACCCCGGTGTTTTATTTTAAGCAGAAATACTACGATAAATACGACCAATTGGTAGCCGTTGGTCAGACCTACACCATTGCGGACAGTATACAGGTAGTGGCCACGAGCCGGAATGGCGTATGAAGTGGAGGATGAAGTAATGTAGAATTTTTGCTGAAAATTCTGCATATAGTATTAAAATAATATTTTTAGTAAATAAGACAATGTATAGCAGTATACGCCGAAACGACGTATACTGCTTTTTTAGTTTTCTTAAAAAGTGCGTTCGAAAATAATGCATCAATTTGATTGTAGAAACTTGTGCAAAAAAGAAAAAACTCGTGAAATAGTACCATTTCACGAGTGAAGTTTGTTCCAAATTTCGATAAGAAAACTATTAATCCTACCAGTTGGGGATATTATATCATCTTTGTAAAATAAATGCACGCACTTTTTTACGTGTAAAATAGAAAAAACACCATACAAATCCATTTCTTGCCCTTTGTTTTATATATAATTGACAAAAGTATGGTCAAAATAATGGTCATACCAAGAGAGGAAAAACGATATGAAGAACTACCGTAAAAATGTAAGAAAAAGAGCGGATGGGCGTTATGAAGCGCGGTGTATTGTAGGTTATAACAATATTTATGGCAAGGCAGTCTATCGGTATTTATATGCAAAAACCTATCAGAAGGTAGTTGAAAAATTAGAATGTTGTGAAAAAGAAAATTTTGAAGAAGTTGAACTGCAAAGAGTCTTAAGAAAAAACAGGAAGCGTAAAAATTCCAGTGGTGTCATAACTGAAAAATTTCAAGAAAAGGAAATTATAAACTCTGAGGAGTATTCTGCCTTTTTGCGGGAATGGCTGACGGACTGGCTTGAAAACAGCAAAAAAACAGAAATCAAGAAATCCTCTTATACACAATATAGCAGTGTTGTCTATAATCATCTGATTCCTACAATAGGTGACTATAGGCTGCAGGAAGTAACCAGTGACGTTATTCAAAACTATGTAAAAGCAAAATTAAGCCACCATCAAAAGGCGTTGTCAAGCACAACGGTCAGACGCCATATTTCTATTTTATCTTCTGCACTTAAACAAGCTGTGAAATTAGGGATTATCACGGTCAATCCTTGTATAGATGTGTGTATTCCCGCAGCAAAGAAAAGGAAAATGGATGTTTTTAGCAAAGAAGAATATCAGAAGCTTGAGAAAACCTTGTACTGTGACCAAGACAAGGTAAAGGCGACAGCTGTTCTGTTGGCGTTAAAAACAGGCGTACGGCTTGGAGAATTAGCGGCTCTTCGGTGGTGTGATATTGATTTTGAGGAAAAAACAATGATGGTGCGCGACGCTGTTCATCGTGTGAACACATCAGAAGAGGCTGGTGGTAAAAAAACGACAATGATTTTTGAAGGAACGAAATCCTATTATTCTGAAAGGAATATTCCAATGAATCATGAGATTTATACATTGCTAAAGGGCTATGAGGCAATCCTTTCGGTGAAAGGAGAGTTTGTTTTTTTAAGTAAAAAAGGATCATTTATTGATCCAAGAGTTTATCAAACCTATTTTGCAGATGTCTTAAAAAATGCAGGTATCAAGAAAAGGAATTTCCATATTTTAAGGCACACATTTGCCACAAGGGCCGCAAGTAAAAATATGCAGTTAGCTGTCCTAAGCAGGCTTTTGGGGCACTCCAATATTACTGTCACATTAAAGAGCTACATCCATCCTCTGACAGAACAGGATCGTATTGAAATGAATAAATTATCAGAGATTCCAATAGATAAAGAAAAATAAAATGGTCAAAAAAATGGTCGAAATCTATCAGGATGGTGTAAATAAAGGAGTTAGCGATTAAAACTCGTGAAATGGTACTATTTCACGAGTAAATTCAAGACTTCTTAGTTTACGCATCATTGTACTTTTATTCTGATATTCAGAGATGGCAACTCTAGAATATAAAACTTTTTGTAATCGCGGAGGATGGCCTATTCCTCCGCCCATTTCTCAACCCAAATCGTACATAGTGTACGATATTAAAATTAAATTTACGTTAAGGTAAAGAAAGAGGTGAAGCCTGCAACAAAAATGTGTGAAAGTATATGGGATTAGGGATTCAAACAGGAGGTAAAAGAAAGTGAGAAAGTCTAAATTAAAACAGACCATATCAATGCTGCTCGCAGTATTGATGGTATTCATGTCCATGAATTTCTCAGTGTTTGCAGAAGAATTAACCGCTCCGGCCGACGAGACCAAAACACCTGCCGTCGAAGCGCCAGCTGAGGAGCCAGCAGAAGAACAGACACCAGCCGTCGAGGCGCCGGCACTGGTGGATGAGGAAACAGGGACAACAGAAGAAAATACAACAGACAATTCGTTACAAAAGGAGCAGTCGGCATTACTGCAGACACCAACAACAAATGGAGAAGTGATTGCAAAAATTGATGATCAGGGTTATACAGATCAGGCAACATTTCTGACAGCATTTAACGCGCTTGCGGGAGTGCATACCGTTCAGCTATTGGCAGATGTTGATCTTGGTATAATCACGACGAATAATGCTCAAGGACATGCACAAGCCAATGATATTTTTTTAGTGAGACAAGATGCACAGATAATCCTTGATTTGAATGGTTGGGCGATTACTGGCGATCTTGCAAGCGGAAACAACTATAATGATGAAGAGATTATTGGCAATTTTGGTGTTTTGACGATTCAAGATAGTAGTGCGGATAAAACCGGTAAAATAGAAAACACTGCCGCAAATCCAAATATTTGTGTGCCAACAGTTTCTAATGAATTTAATGCGACACTGATCGTTGAGGGAGGAACTATCCAGTCAACAAAAGGTAACGCCATCACTAATTATGGAAAAACAACTATTTATAGCGGTACTATTAAAACAAACTCACCTGCTACTGGTGGTTGGGACAATGGCGCGGCAGCCATTCATAACCGAGGTAACCTTGCTATAGAGAAAAAGGACGGACTCTCTGAGCCTGAAATATCGACCAATCGAGGTTATCCTGTCTGGTGCGGTGATTCCAGAGGCATTGGTAATGCTCAGATCTCGGCCGGTAAATTTACAACCAATCATGATATGGACATAAAGATTCAGACCGGTCATTTTGACACTGTCGTTAATGTTACTGGCGGCACATGGGATAAAGATCCAACTGATTATGTCAGCAAACCTTATATTGTAAAAAAAGATTCCGGTGGAATATATACCGTTGTTAAGGGAGATGATGGAACAAAAGAGGCAGCTACTTATGCAGAATTAAAAAGGATTTTATCAGATACAACAGACAATTGGGTAGAAATCCTTATCACGGACGATATCACCGTAACTGATGATTTGACGATTCCATTAAAAGCAAATGTTGAAATCCAACCGGGTAAAACGCTCAAGATCTCTAATGGAAAAAAGGTTGAATTGAGTGGTAAACTAATAAATAACGGAACTCTTGATATCAGCACTATAGACAGCGGCTGGATCAATAATATTGACCAGTTCAAAAATAACGGGCAGATTATCGGCCTTCCAACACCCGAAAATAATGTTTATAAAATTTCGACTGTTAACCAGCTCCAGTTTTTACAGTATGTGATGGTAGCTGGAAACGGGCCCTTTACAGGAACCATTGAAATTCAAAACCCAATAGATGCGCAGGGGTACAAGTTCCGAGCATTGGGTGATAACACAAACGTTTTTTCAGGAACTTTTGATGGAAAAGAGAATGAAATCAAAAACATTACCGTCGACGCTTTCAACAATAGTGGCTCACTATTTAACCGCGTGACAGACGCGACTTTTCAGAATCTGAATCTGACAAACTGTGACATTTACACAAACGGTGGTTATCTTGGTCTGCTAGCTGGCAGCGCCAGTGGGACAACAATTGTAAAAGATTCAACATTAGGTGGGAAATTGTCTGCGGACAATACCTTCTTCGGGGGTGGACTTTTTGGTTCTATCACTCCAGGCGGTCTCTTCAATTTTGAAAATTGTGTAATGGACCTTGATATTACCGCGCCATATAATGTCGGAACTTTTTGGGGATCGACGGAAAATTCGTCTGTAGAAGTTACGATTGTCAATTGTAGCAATGCCGGCGACATCAATGCGACCGGTGGCTCCTATGGCACCATTGGTGGCTGGGGGCATGGTCTGCCCTTAAAGGTCACTGTTTTCGGTTATGATTATACAGGAACAGTAACCGAAAATTGTAAAGTGCAGGAAAACCCAAAATACTGTACAAAATCGGATAATGATCAGTTCATTATAGCAGCTGCGAGAATTCAAAACTCAGACGGAAGCACTCAATATTATGGAAGCATTCAGGAAGCGGTGTCTAATGCTGCTAATGGAGATATTATTGAGATCGCGCCCGGCACATACAATTTAGAATCAACCTTAAAAGTTGAAAAACCATTAACCTTAAGAGGCATGGGGAGCGTTGTCATTATGCGTGATGATACCTGGAGTCCTGCTCAGGCGACAAGCGGTGAACAAGGTTCTCTTATAAACATTGACAGGGTCACAGGTCCAGTCGTGTTGGAAAACCTTACTGTACAGGACGCTCGAAATATTGATGGAGCCAGCGGACATGGTATCAACATTGTGCAGTCTGCTGACGTAACCATGAAGAACATCACCTCAAAGGGTAATGCCGCCGCAGGCGTAGTTGTCAACGGCTCTACCGTAACTGCCACAGGCCTGTATACCAGCGGAAATGGGTGGTATGGGGTTAATGTGGATCAAGGGAACGGTGTGACTGATGATACTCTGTTCACGTTAAAGGCACCCTATCGCTTTGGGGAAACTTATCAAATTGTATCCGATAAATATAATTCAAATGATAACATCGAGGTAAATCTGCCGGATGCGTTTGTACAAAGTGATTTGGAGAATGGATCCGTTTATTGGAATGATTTTTCAACAATGATCAAGAATCAAAATAAAAACAGAACCTACCCAACTATTCAGGCAGCCATTGATGATGCGAACCGGAACAATACGATTCTGATTCCGGCAGGAATCTATGCGGAAGACCTGAACATCGAACAATCCGTCACTCTGAAGAAAGCGGAAAATACAGAAGGTGATTGCGTTTTAGACGGAAATATTACAGTGGCTGAAGGTAAAAAAGTAACACTCAGTGACCTGAACGCGGGAACAAATGCTGCCGTTATGGTTAAAAAAGGTGCGAATTTAGCACTGGTTAACAGTGATGCCTTTGTTGAAAATCAACATATTACTGTCGAGAAACTTTTCGGTACAGAATATGATACCAGTGTCATTAAGCAAAATGACCAGAAGGTTGCAAAAGATAAACTCTCATTTGTTTATCTGGGTGAAGAAATAAGACCAGATATGAACCTTTTCAGAGCAGATGAAGTATCTTATACGGTTAAAACGCCAGCCCAATTCTACTGGTTATCGCAGCAGATTAATAAAGGAAGCATTGATACTTTAAAAGTAACGATTAAATTAGGCAACGATCTTGATTTCCATAATGACGAATGGTTACCCGTAGGGGTAGAAGGTCATGAGTACAAAGGAAATTTTGATGGACAGGGAAAAACCATTTCCAATTTATATATTAATAGGCCAGGTGAAAATTACCTTGGACTGTTTGGAACGGCCAATAATAACAACGCATTAAGAAATATAACATTTGACAAAGTGGAGATTATTGGAAAGAGCTTATACAATGGTGGACCAGGTGGTCTTTATGGAGGTAATTACGCTGGTGCCCTTGTTGGTAGATTGTTAACTGGCATGGTAGATAGTGTTTCTGTTAAAAGCTTTTCCTATAATTCTGATAGAGATACAGCAGCTGGTAACTTTATTGGTGGTGTCATTGGATCTGCTGAAAGTATTAATCTGTCCAACAGTAGTGTCAATACTGGTGTGTTTATGACAAGTGGTGATAATGTTGGTGGTGTTATCGGCTTTATCGAGTCAAATGCCAATGTTACAGATTGTCATGGGAATAATATTGACATAGCAGAGAACTGCACCGGTGATGCTGGCGGTGTTATCGGTACAGCAACAAACGGAAACGTAAAAGTTTATAATTGTAGCGTTAAAAATAGTACCATTAGAATTTCAACGCCGATCTATGTAGACCCAGACTACACTTACCGAGGTGAACTTATTGGCGAGATGCGTTCTGGTATTCTTTATCTGTATAATTGCACCTCTGAAAATACAACGGCAATCAACGTAAAAATTCCAAATGATGAAAGTCAGCTTGTAGGCGGCGACCAAACAAAAATTAAAATCCTGACTGTCTACAATGAAAACACTGATACACCATACGCAACCATTCAGGAAGCAATAAACGCAGCTGATTCTGGTGATACGATTACCGTTGGCGCTGGCATCTATGATGAAGCTATTAATTTAAATAAAGCTGTGAACCTTGTTGGGCCAAATGCGGATATTAACCCGAATGGAGATAATGATCTGCCCTCCAGCAGAGGCGAAGAAGCAATCTTAAAAGGTGGTATCAATATCACCAGACAAGATAAGAACAGTAGTGAGTCAATCAGTATTAAAGGATTAAAATTTACAAAAAGCGGCATCTATTCAGTTGGTTGGGGGAATGACCCTAATTTGAATAGTATCACGATTGAAAACAATGTGTTTGAAAATATCGCGAATGAGTTAAATAATAGTGAAAAAAATGTATCAGCTATTCACTTTAATTTAGCAGATAATCAACCAGTTCAGAATTGCACCATCAAAAACAATCGTATTTCTGGTGTTGCCAATGGTGACTCCAGCGGGATTAATGTTTTTACGGTCAGTGGAACAACAACCATTACTGGTAATTACATTGAAAATACCAATCATAGCGCATTGCAAATTCCGGGCACAGCCGCAGGGGATGTAATGATTACCGGTAATACCTTTAAAGACTGGGATCAGGATGTAGCGAACGGCGGACGCGCCATGCGTTTTAGCAAGTTTGCAAAGGTCGACTCAATGACTGTTACAAACAATAAAATAATTCGAGACTTAGAGCCAGGTGAAGATAAAGATCAAATGGCAAAATTTGACACAATACCAGATGAAGGGTCACTTGACTTTAGCTTAAACTACTGGAATGGCAAGCTGCCAGTGACAACCTATGGTAAAGCAGAAGACAGCTCTGTCATTGTCATATCAGAAGGTAATGCAAAAATCGATGCATTGCCATATTACGCTGACGAAGAAATGAAGAGACCTTTAGTACCGGTTGAAGTAAAGGACAGTACAGGGAATTTAAAAGGAAATTACTTAACGATCCCTGAAGCTGTTGCTGACGCAGAAACTAAAGATCATATTGTAATTTCCGAGGGTATCCAGACGTTATCAAGCAGTATCACCATTCCAAGTGGAAAAGACCTGACATTTGAAGGGACAGTATCCGACAGTGGCGCATTACTGACAACACTGCAGAGAAGCGCTGACGGTGGCGATGGTAATAACATCATTTTTTCAGCAGCACAGGAAAATGTTCAAACAACGGTTAAAAACCTGAACTTTGTCACAACAAAAGAAGGAGCATCCACTTTCTATTCAGACAAAAAATCAGCAGAATTAACCATTGAAGGCTGTAGCTTTAATCCGGCCGAGGGCATAAATTACGGTGGAAATATTGTAATGGGTGCTGGCGTTGAAAATACAGGCAAACTGAGCTTTGTTAACAATAAGGTAAACTTCAGCTTCCGAAATGGTATTAACGCAGCAGGAAACAATAGTGTTATTACCGGGAATGAATTTGTATATACCAGTGACAGAATTAATGATAGTAACAGAACCTCTGTACTTTCACTGGTAGCTGATGATAACAGTGGAATTATTACTATTACAGACAATATTTTTAAAAACGCGAACCGCGCTATCGCAGTAGATAATTCAAAGATGCTAAGCGGGAATAATGTAACCATCCAAGATAACCAGTTCATTGACGTGCGTTATGGATTTGAATTAGGCTCTACGGTCAACAAAGGCTGCGGCGTATATGATTTATCTAAAAACTACTACGCTAGAACACAACCAGATGGCTCAGAAATAGCCGCTCCGATGTTAATTGAGGACGCCGATATTTCTGAAGGAACACATTTTGATGGATCAAGAGATTACAAAGGCGATCAGGTCAACGTTTATCCATATTACGTTGATAAGGAAATGACAAAAACTTACGCGCCGGTAGAAGTACAGCATAAAGATGAAGGTGCAAAAACCGAATACTTCGGCACCATTGCCAAAGCATATGAAGCGGCACATGCAGGCGATACTATCGTCATCAACAGAGCTGCCAATGGAAGCGACGCGGTCATTGATGAAGCGGTCGATATGAACACAAAAGATGCGGACCTGAAACTCATGGGCAGCACAACCTTTAACGGTACTTTTGCGGGATCAACCCGAGCCAGCCTGATCTTACAGAATGGGACAACCGCGACCTTCACAAATACAGCGCAAAATGCGATTCAGTACTTTACCTCGGTTGATGTCGAAAACTTCAATGCAGAGGCTCCGACACAAATTGTTGCGCCAACAGTTAACACCTCACAAAACTCCTTCATCGCCAAAGGCGGCCTGATGGACTATGTCAAAGGTGATCCGAACAGTACATGGACCTACGGCAGCCCAAGCGACCGTTTTAACGGAGGTGATGGAACAGCCGAAAAACCATGGCAGATTAATACGCCGGAACAGCTGAAGCTTGTTCAAAGTACAGATACTACCGGCAAATACTTTAAACTGACCAATGATATCACAGTAAATGACTGGACACCACTGGCAAAATTTGAAGGTAACTTCAATGGTAATGGCTATACAATTACTGGCAATAACGTGAACTTTATTGATGAATTAGCTAAAAGTGCTAAAGTCGAAAAACTTCGGTTTGAAGGCTTTACCAATTTAGTGAATACCAATAATGGCACCGTTGAAAACTGTTATACCGTTGGAGAAAAAACCACCGCGATTGTCAATATTATGGACAAAAATGGAAAACTGACCGACAGCTTTACAGCTGGAACAAAAGCGGTACAGACTAATGAAGCGCAAGGCACAATATTACGTGTCTACTATTGCGGTGAAACAGGCGGTATCGGCACAGCCATGACCAAAGCGGACATGCAGAAAGCACGCTTTGCTAATACGCTGAACAGTGAAAAAGAAGGTGTGTGGGATTATAACGCAGATATTGAAAGCCCATCGGCATATCCGTTTGTGATGAAGGATGACAAGACAACAACGATTCAGAAATTAGGTGAAGTTAAAGTTATCTGTGATTCAAGTATTGGTAAAGTATCAATAGTACAACCAGACGATGGAATCTATGCAAAAGATACCATCACCTTAAAAGCTGAAATCACAAATTCAGATTATGATTTCTTGTCTTGGACAAATGTAAGCGGCGAAATTATTGGAACAAATAGGACCTGTGATTATACGGTGCGCACAAAAGATGATGTTGGAACATTTACAGCAAACTTTACACGCAAACCAACAATTACAGTAAGTGCATTGAATTTCAATGCAAGTGCAGGAAGTATTAGCGTAAATGGCATCGAAAATTCAAATGCTGTGAATGCTGAGATCAATGTTGGTACTATGGCAAGATTAAAGGCAACACCAAAGGCTGGCTATAAATTTGTTAAATGGACGACTCTCCAGGACATGAACACCGCGGTTTCAGTTGAAGATACGTTTACGATTTATGCCGGAACCAGCAATTTACAATATCTCGCGCATTTTGAAGAAATTCAGGCTGATAAAGTAACAGTAAGTTTCAAAAACTCTGTAACAGGTGCGATCATTGGACAACCCCAGACCATTGATAAAAATGGTGAAGTGGCTGTACCAGAAGCGCCAGTCTATTTGGATAGAGACTTTGTCGGTTGGTATGACGGCAATATAAAAGCAAATGTTGTGAATGGCAAGATTCAAAATGTCCAAAAGGATACAACCTATGAAGCCCGTTATACACAAAAACAAATACAGTATACTGTGACCGTCACTAAAGGGAAAATTGACGGTGAAGAAGAAACAAACGTGAAAAAAGATGCTAATAGCCGCGTAACAGTTATTGCAAATACGCCGGAACAAGGCAAGCAATTTGCCGGATGGAAATATACAAACGGTGATTCCATTATCAGTTACAACGCAACTTATACTTTTACGCTAAAAGCAGATACATCAATTGAAGCAACTTATTCAGAACTTCCAGTAGAAAAGCAACCAACGGTTTCTATTGATCCGAACCCTGTTCAAATTGATCAGAGTGAAGGCCTGTATAAGCTACGCTTTATTGTAAGGTCAGAAGTTCCAGATGATGGTGGTTACACGCCAATTAAATGTGGGATTGTGGCAAAAAAAGCAGATGTAGCAAACCCAGAAGAATTAGCCTTAGGTGCAGCTGATGTAATCGTAGGTGGAAAAACAAATATCGGAAATCAATATACCTACACAGTAAACTTGGGAAATTTGGCGGTTAGTACGACTGTTTCCGCGAGAGGATACTTGACTTATATGAAGAATGGTGAGACATATACTATCTACACCGACATGGTCAAGGGAACTGTAGTAGCGAATTAAAACATAAACGCCATGGCAGAGGGCTTTATACTCTGCTATAAAAAACTTAAGTGGAGGTGAAAAATTTGAAAGACTATCTAAAACCGGGACTCGATATTCAGGAATTTGAAGTAGAAGATATTATGGTGGATAGCAGTGGTGAGGAAGATCTTTAACCTAGTGAATACTATATGGATTCTTCACTGAGCAACAAGTAAATTTGAATAGGAAACTTTATTGTAGAATAAAGTTTCCTATGTCAATATTTAAGGTAAGTAAAATAATGAATAGATACATAATAGCTGAACTTAATATCAAAATGGCAATTTTTGGAAAAATCTTGAAAGATCAGTCCAGAGCATATCAATCATTGATTAGTCCAGAAAAATATAAGTTTGAATTTAGAAGTGATCAAGATAGCATACGGATCGAAGGAAATATTATTCAAAAAACTAAAGAAAAGATTATCTCAGAAACCATTGATAAATGGATATTTTATCGCAAAGAGGACAAGATCCTGAAAATACAAAAAATTTATTATAAAAACAATAATAATGCGGAATTTCGATACAGAGAACTTTTAAAAAAATATCCACTTTTAAAATTTGATGATTATGAGTATATCAATACCGGCTTTGCCTTCTCAAGAGCACTGCTCGATTATAACGGCTTTTGTCTCCACTCCTCAGCGGTAGCGCTGGATAACAAAGCGGTTTTGTTTTCTGCGCCTTGCGGTACTGGAAAATCAACCCATACCGGATTATGGCGAAAGTACTTTGGGGAAGATAAAGCCATCATCATCAATGACGATAAGCCGGCCATCCGCTTGATGGGCGATACCTTTTATGTGTATGGTACACCATGGAGCGGTAAATCAGACTTAAACACCAATGCTAAAGTGCCTCTGCAGGCCATTGTGTTTTTGGAACAGGCATCTGAAAATTGTATTGAACGACTGAGTAATAAAGATGCCGTCAGATGGCTATATTATCAGAGCTTGCGACCGACAGGCCCTCGAAGTGAAGAAAAAACAAGTAACTTACTTAATCTTTTGGATAAAATAGTATGTCAGATACCCATCTATAAAATGGGCTGTACCATCAGTGAAGAAGCCGTAGAGCTTTCATATAATACAACAATACTTGGTAAATAGTATAGGAGAATCTTTTATGAAAATAAAAAATGGATATATGCTGAGAGAAGTTGCCGGAGAGGCTGTTGTCGTGCCCACTGGTGAAGCAACCCTCAATTTTCAGGGCATCATCTCTCTCAACGAAACCGGAGCTCTTTTGTGGAAAGAGCTGGAGCAGGGCTGCGAGAAGAAGGATTTGGTTCAGGCACTTTTAGACGAGTATGAGGTTGACGCTGAAACAGCCGAGAAGGATGTGAATGAATTTCTTAAGCGGGCAGATGACGCTGGACTGATTGATGGCTGAACCAGGCGGCCGTCGGGTTGATCTGGAACATATGCACCCCATCATCACCGAAAAGCTGTCCTCCGGCGGCGAAGTCATTTTCACATCTGCCGGTACCAGCATGCTTCCGACTCTTCGGGACCGCGAGGACCAGGTCTGTATTGTGCGGCCTCCGAAACGCCTGCGCAAGTATGATCTGCCATTTTACACCAGAGACAGTGGCCAATATGTGCTGCACCGAATCGTAAAGGTAAATGCAGACGGCACCTACACACTCCGGGGAGATCATCAGTTTGTGAATGAAGAGGAGGTGCGTTCCGACCAGATCATCGGCGTTGTCAAGGGCTTCTGGCGCGGCGGCCGCTACATCCCCTGCGATAATCCCTGGTACCGCCTGTACTGCCGGGTCTGGTGGCTTCTGTATCCGGTGCGGTACGTGGTGCTGCGGGGGCGCGGTGCGGTATTCCGTCTGCGTCGTCGATTTCATTAACAGCCCCAGCCCTCTGCATCCACGCTGTCCCGCCTCTGATGATTCCGTTCTTTTAGGGATGGCGCGGGTGCACAGGTCTGGGGCTTTTGGACAGGAGTTTTCGTGAATACCAAGCGTACCTACACCGATAAAGAAGTTTTTTCCTGGCTTTACCAGAATGCGAAAGGGCAGATTTTGGCCTGTGTGCTGCTGGTTTTCGCCAATATTGGGCTGGCTTGCATGGGCGTGGCCTTTGCGCTGGCGTCTAAGAGCGTCATTGACGGGGCCATGGCAGGGGGACGAGCAATGCTTGTCTGGCGCAGCGCGGTTTTCTTTAGCATTATCGTGCTTCAGGCACTGCTGCAGGCCTACTGCCGCCATGCCCAGGCCACCATTCAGGGCCGGCTGGAGATGGGCTTTAAATCCCGTTTTCTGTCGGCTGTTTTAAAAAAAGATTATCAGGCTGTCATGGCTTACCACAGCGGCGATCTGCTCAACCGGCTCACCAGCGACGTGCAGGCCATTGCAAACGGCGTGACCTCGCTGCTGCCCACCTTTTCCGGGCTCATCACCAAGATCGTGTCTGCTTTCTGGGTGCTCTGCATGCTGGACTGGCGGTTCTCACTGATCTTTGCCCTGGCCGGTGCGGCCATGTTTGTGGTCACACGCTTTTTCAGGAGACGGCTCAAGGCTTTGCACAAGCGGGTCCAGGAGACGGACGGGCGGGTGCGCTCCTTTTTGCAGGAGCTGCTTTCAAGCTTTCTGGTGATCCGCACCTTTCAGGTGGAGGGGGCCATGGAGGACAAGGGGCGGCGGCTTCAGCAGGCCAATTACGACGAAAAAATCCGTAAAAACACCATCAGCGTGGTAGCCAATACAGGCATCAGCTTTATATTTAATCTGGGCTACCTCTATGCTCTGGTGTGGAGCTGCCACGGGCTGATCGCAGGAACCGTGAGTTTTGGGACGCTGACGGCTGTGCTGCAACTGGTCAACCAGGTGCAGTCTCCCTTTGTGGGACTATCCGGCATGCTGCCCCAGTACTACGGCGCCCTGGCCTCTGCCGAGCGGATGATGGACATCGAAGCCCTGCCCGATGAACCGGCAGTGGACAACGCCCCCTATGACGCTGGGGCGCTGTACGCACATATGCTGGGGATCGAGCTGCGCAGCCTTAGCTTTCACTATGACCGGGATCCTGTGCTTAATCAGGCGGATCTATACCTTGAGAAGGGCAGCTTCGCGGTGATTTCGGGTTTGTCAGGCGTTGGGAAGAGCACCCTGCTCAAGCTGCTGCTGGGGGTTTTTACGCCGGATTCAGGGCATATTGGGCTGAGAATGGACGACGGCTTCCGGATCGCGGCGGACCGGCAGACCCGGGGGATTTTTGCCTACGTGCCCCAGGGTAATTTTCTGCTCTCCGGTACCATCCGGGAGAACATTGCCTTTATCCGGCCAGAGGCCGCTGAGGAAGAAATCGTCCAGGCGGCAGAGCTCAGCTGTGCCATGGATTTTATTCGCGGGCTGCCCATGGGGATGGATACTATCATCGGCGAGAAAGGGCTCGGCCTGTCCGAGGGGCAGGTCCAGCGTCTGGCCATCGCCCGGGCATTGCTGGGCGGCGCGCCCATACTCCTCCTGGACGAAGTGACCTCCGCCCTGGACGCTCAGACAGAGAAGCAAGTGCTTGAGAACATTAAATGCCTCAGAAACCGGACATGCCTTATCGTTACTCACAAGGCAGCAGCCCTGACCGTCTGTGATGTAGTGCTGCGGTTTGTGGATGGAAAAATAATCATGGAAAAAAGATAGAGAGAAGTAAAATGATCAGAGACGAAAAATATTACGTGGTAGAGCTGCTGGCAGCGGTTTTAAAGGATCGGCAGCCCAGGCCGCCAGCGCTTGGCTGCGATTGGGACGTGGTTTACAGGGAAGCCAGAAGGCATTCGGTGGCGGGGATGGCAGACTACGGGCTTGAAAAGCTCGCGGAGGAGGAGCAGCCCCCGCAACTTGTCAGACAGTCCTTCCGGCAGGCCAGGCTTACAGGCATTGCCAAGGAGGCCACTCAGCATGTCACTGTGACCGAGCTGCTGAAAACACTCGATGAACAGGGCATCCGGGCACTCCCCCTCAAGGGCTTTGTGCTCAAATACGCCTATCCAAGGCCGGATATGCGGCTCATGGCCGATGTGGATATCCTGGTGGACGACGCCAACACAAAGGCGGTCGGTAAAATTTTGACCAGCAGCGGCTTTTCCTGTGAGCACGAGGGCGGCAACCACGATGTCTACTACCGTAAGCCCTATATGAATCTGGAAATCCACCGGAATATCCTGCCGGAAAAATACACCTTCGGCGGCTATTTCGACCATGTCTTTAACCGGGCTGTTTTAAAGGAGGGAACCCAGTGCATTTACGCCATGACCCTAGAGGATTTCTACCTCTACATGGTCGCGCACTTGACCAAGCATTACGCCCAGGGCGGCACTGGCATTCGCTCCATCATGGACCTGTGGGTATACCGGCGCTATTACAGAGACACCGCCGACTGGCAGGCCATTGACCGAGGCCTTGAAGTCATGGGCCTGAAAACCTTTGGCGAAAACCTCATGCGCCTGGCCGGGGTCTGGTTTGACAGCCAGCCGGGCGATGCGGTCACGGATGCGATGGGCCGCTTTATTCTGGGCAACGGCACCTATGGCACCACCCAGAACATGGAGCTCTCTGCCTTTACCAAAGTCTACGATCCCCAGGCGGATTTCCAGACTGTCCAGCGCCGCTACCTCTGGCGCACGCTGTTTCCGGGTATGGACCATATGCGCCAGGTCTTTCCCTGGGTGGCGGGCAGGCCCGCGCTGCTGCCAGCCGCCTGGGTGATGCGGGGCGTGCGCGCCATGCTCAAAAGGCCAAAGCGCACCCTGCACCGTGTGCAGGCCGTGCGCAGCACCACCGAAGATGAAGTGGCCAAAGCCAAAATGTTTTACGCGCAGTCCGGCCTGCAGGAGTTAAATCATGAGAAAAAAAGTCATTTATAAAGAAGACGCAGCGGTCGAGGAGCTCATCGAGGCGCTGGAGAAACAAAAGGGCGTACATTTTACGCCCGAGCAGTGCAGCGCCTTTCATTACGGCCTCAGCCTGGGTGCGGAGGTGGAGCACTGCGCCGACCCTGTCTACGATGGCGGACAACTGCGCGAGTTGTTCGAGGCCCAGGCCGCCGGCCTCGACACCCGGCTGATGAAAAATCCAGCTTACAGCTTCGGCCAGATGCACGAGATCGCCATTGGCCTGAAGGACGGCGTAAACGCCAGCGTTTACGCCAACCCGTCCTACACAAGAGAGCACATGTCATGGATGAGACGCGCTATGAGCCGCGGCATTGACATCAAAAACTATCCCGATTTTTTTAAAAGCGCATACGCCGCCACTCGCCAGTACAAGGCCCTCTGCAATGGGCTGCCCGAGATTGGCCAGCACCGCTACAGGATAAAGGCACGCAGAGTGGTTGAAACCGAGTATGAGATCGTGGTGGAGTGCAGCGATTTTGAAAATCTGCAGGAAGCCCTTGAGGCGGTTAACGCCATGACTCTGGAAAGCGCTCAGTCAGTAAAAAATAAATTGTATGAGCAGAAGGTGCAGATCAGGGAAAGCCGGTTTTCAGACCCTGTGTGCAAATCGTCGCGCATCGAGCTTTTCATGGAAGAGAAAACAGAAAAGAGAGGCTTTTGTCCCGACAGGATTAATTGCACTGACATCTGAAAAACAGCAAGGCTATTTTTGCCCTGCTGTTCTTTTTTTGATTTTTTTAATATTTTATTTTACCTTGATATCCAGATAGCATTCATAAGCTTCTGCGCCGGTGCGTCCGTTATGAACGACCTCGCGGATGGCCTGGATCATGGCTTTGGGATCATCTGCCTGGAAGACGTTACGGCCCATATCAACGCCGTGGGCGCCGCGGCTGATAGCCTGATAAGCCATTTCAAGGGCTTCAGCTTCCGGGATTTTCTTACCGCCGGCAATGACAAGCGGAACGGGGCACGCGGCTGCGACTTCCTCGAAATTATCGCAGTAGTAGACCTTGACGATCTGAGCACCGAATTCTGCCAGCATGCGGGTTGCCAGGGAGAAATACTTGGTGGTACGCTCCATTTCCTTACCAACGGCGACAACGCCGAGAGTAGGAATGCCGTAGCGGTTGCCTGCGTCAATGGTTTTTACGATGTTATTGATGCTTTCACATTCGCCCTCTGAGCCGATGAAGGACTGGATGGCCATACAGGTGGCGTTCATGCGGATGGCGTCCTCAATATCGACACCGATGACTTCATGGCTCATGTCATCCTTTAGAACAGAGCTTCCAGCAGAGCAGCGCAGAGCAATGGCTTTTTTACAGTCTGGCGGAATACAAGTGCGTAGTGCGCCCCGGGTGCCCATGAGGACATCAGCGTAGTCCATAAGCGGTGGGATGGCCAGATCAAGGCGTTCGAGTCCTTGGGTTGGTCCCATAATATAGCCGTGGTCAAAAGCGAGCATGATGGTGTTGCCGCTTTTGGGGTCAAAGATCTGGGATAGGCGTGTTTTCATACCCCAGTCTACGTTTTCCATGCCTTTGACGTGGAAGCTTTTATTTTCTGCCGGTTGGTCAAAACCAAAATTTTTTGCGTGTTTGTTGCCGTCTTTATCTGCCATAAGTTTAATCTCCTTTATTTTGAATTAAAAAGCGGCGTTTAAAGGCCGCTTTTGTGATTTGTCGTTGCTTAACTTAAACTACTTTGTATGGGGTCTTACATGGAGCATTCCAGTATTTCAGTTCTTCTTCGTCTACACGGGCCATAAACATCTGGAAGCCTGCTGTTTCCTGTACCGTCAGAATTTCGCCGACCCAGCTAGCTTTAACATAGATATCTTTTTCTTCCAGGTATTTGTAAACCTTGCGGAAAACAATGAGAAGTTCCATTAAAGTGGAGGAGCCGCTGCCGTTGATGAATACCATCACGTCTTCGCCGGCTTTAAGATCAAGATCTGCGATTAATTCGTCTGCCATGATCACAGCGGTTTCGTCGGCAGATTTCATTGGCTGGCGTCCGCCGCCGCCCTCTCCGTGCTGTCCCATGCCAACTTCCATTTCGTCATCGCCTAAGGTAGAGATAACTTCGCCGTTTGCCGGATGGGTTGCACCCTTGGCGGCTACAGCGATGGTTGCCATGTTGTCTGCGAATTTCTGGGCAATGGCAGCTACTTCGTCTAAGGATTTGCCCTCAGCTGCGGCAGCAGCAGCAATTTTGTATACAGGCACACAGCCAACCAGTCCGCGGCGGTCATCTGCGTTGGAGCGCGGTGCGTTTGCGATATCTTCTTGAGTAACCACTTTTTTAACGTTTAAGCCTAATTTTGCAGCTTCCTTCATGGTTTTATTACCTGTGAGCATATCACCTGCATGGTTTAAAACTACGAATAAAACGCCGTGGCCTTTATCAGCCATCTTTAAAGCTTCAATACAAGCCTTGTAGCCAGGTGCTGCGAAAATGTCCCCGATAACGCAGATGTCCACCATACCTTCGCCAACAAAACCTTCGATGGCTGGTTCGTGGCCAGCGCCGCCTAAGGTTACAACGGTTACGCGGTCGGCGTCCTTTAATTTTTTGTTAACAACCAGGTTGTTGCCTGTCACTTCGATAATATCCGGGTTTGCCAGTTCCAGGCCTTCCAGTAATTCCGATACAATGTTTTCCGGCTGGTTTAAGAATTTTTTCATGGTCATTTTAGTATTTCCCCCTGTTAATTTAGATTATATTTGGTTTTTAATTTTGTTTTTTTAAAAGGATCGTATCTTTTCTGAAAAACAAAAATTCAGATTGGAGTATTTTTCAGAAAAATGCGCTTGTTCGGTTACCGCCAGTCCGCTAACGCTCCTTGCTCGCTGCCAGTTTTCTTTGAAAACTGGACCTCACTTCATCTCCATGAGTTCGAGGACGGTGCCATGCACGTCGACAAAAGCGATGTCCAAGGTCTCGTCAACAGCCATTCTTCCGTTTAAGACAGTGGCACCTTCTTCTTCAATGAACTGGTCGATGTTTGGTACTTTATAAGCGACGTGGGTTTTGTTGACAACATCTGGGTGAAGGGGAGTCCCTTCTTCAAAACGCAGATATTCAAATTTCAGGTCATTGTTGTCAGGGCCGGAGATATAAACCTTCAGGCCTTCAGCATAATCTTCAGGTAATACGGTTTCCTTTACAGGAACACCAACGTGCATGATTTCATATTTCATCTTAAATTCCTCCTAAGAACTTAATAAATTAAAACAGATTAAAGGGCGTAGCCCTCTGCCAGTCCTTCGTAAAACAGGGCAAAAGATACAGAGCCGGGATCGGTGTGGCCGATGGCGCGGTCGCCGATGTAGCGGGCGCGCCCATATTTTCCCAGCATATCTGAGGTTGCATCGGAGCCTTCGCGGGCAGCTTTGGCAGCCTGGTTAAGAACTTCCTGATTAATCTTTTCGGCGTTTCTGATCACCTCGGTGGCCGGGTAAATGGCGTCCATCATAGATTTTCCGCCGGGTTTTGCACCGGATGTATCGAAGAATTCTTCGTAGGCGCCAAGAAGGATGGTCTTAATGAAGGATTCGGTATCCTGTCTGGGATCCGCTGTGTCGGCCATTCCACAGACAAAGGAGCCAAACAGAGGAGCCGCCGAGCCGCCGCTGATGTCCTCCAGGGTATCATTAAGAGCTTCCAGCGCTTCTTTGAGGTCGGTTTCTTCATTCCAGGCATCTACTTCGGTCATCAGTGCTTTGGCGATCTTTTCCATGGTGGTTCCATGGTCGCCATCGCCGAGCTCACAGTCCAGTTTGGTTAAGTTTTCGACGTTGCTGATGATTTTATTAGCAGATGTTAATAACATGTTTTTGATTTTTAAGGTTTCTACTGACATACTCTCACCTCCGGTATCGGTTTCAACTTGGTTACAGAATAGCATCGAAATTAACATTTGTCAATCAAAAAAACGTAAAAAAATTTAAAAACTTTAAAAAATACAGTAAAAACGCAAAAAACAAGCTATTTTCTGACAAATGTAAAGTTGATTAAATTTTAAACCTTAAAAGCAATGGATTGACATTTGTTAAAAAATAGAGTATATTTTAGAAAAAACAGTTGACATTTGTAAAGGAGAGCATCATGAAAGAGAAAGAACTGATCCGCCTTATTACCGCGGCGCAAATGTATTATGAAGAGAATATGACCCAGGCGGAGATCGCGAAGTCTATGGGTATCTCGAGGCCCTCGGTAAGCAATCTGCTGAACAAGGCTCGCAGGGAGGGAATTGTTAAAATTGAGATTAAGTCTTTTGACAGCACCAGCATTGGAAAAAGCCGGGAGCTGTGCAACCGGTTTGGCTTAAAAAGCTGCCAGGTCGTGAGCTGTATGGACGATAAAAATGAAACTCAGGAACGCCTCTATGAGGCAGCTGTGGATTTTCTTCTGGAACTTCTTCCAAAAACCCGTATCCTGGGACTTGGCTGGGGGTATAATATCAGCCGTATCATTGATATTTTAGCGAACCGGGAGCTCACTGAACAGTATAGCGGAAAGGTCTGTCCTTTGATCGGGACTGCCACAGTGCCCCACAAGGGCTACCATCCCAATGAGCTGGCCACAGATTTTGCACGGAAAACTGGCTTTGAGGCGGATTTTCTGATCTCACCGGCTTTCCCGACTACGAAGCAGGAGCGGGATTTGTTTGTGACGACGGATAATTACAACAGCATTTTGGCCTTGTGGAAAAAGACAGACACAGCCTTAGTGACCCTAGGGGGATATCCCTGTGTACCAGACCACGCTACAGCCCTGCGTTTTGGGCGGCGGCTGATTACGGAGCGGGCCACTTCTAATATTCTGTCTTACTTTTTTAACTGGAAAGGCCAGCAGATTAAAGGGGAGGATGATTTTGCCATTCAGATTCCGCTGGCACCGCTTTCTAAAATTAAGAATTTTGTTGGTATTGTGCCTGTGGAAGCGAATGTAGGGTCGGCCATCGGCTGTCTGAATACGGGGTTCGCGCGTCACCTTATCATTGATGAGGAAACCGCTGAAAAAATTTTAAAAACGGACGTATAACAGGTCACTTCCAAAACACCCCTCATTCTTTTCGGGGCTGCGTCTCAGGATAAAGGAGGCAAGCTCCCGGCCGCCGATCCGGCGGGTGTCCCGGATACCGTCATAGGCGTCGGTGAGTGCCTGGAGTTCCTCTGTATACTGAGAAAGGGGCCTGCAGGGCTGTCTGGTTTTGATGGACAGGGAAATAACGCCTGCGTTAAAAAGATTGATGCTGTAGTCCACGCTTTTTTCTCCCGCAGAAAAGGCACTTTCCAGCAGAATCTCTGTCAACCGGCAGATATCCCGTTCTTTCACAAAGGAGGACATGGGGTAGAAAACCATAGGATTAAAGTCAATCCCCTTTTCCTGGGCGATGGCCTGAAAGAGGGAGATGACGCCATCCAGGGCGCAGTAGGCTGTGGCTGCCTTTTTTCTTAGGCCGCTGTATTTTTCCTTGAGGGCATGGAAATCGGAAACGGTGAAAGCGGGAGGCAAGAGCTCGGCAGAAGGAATGGAAGAAATGGTCAGGTTCATAGCGGTTCTCCTTTCTGAATGGGGATTAAAACAGCACAAAGCTGAAATAGGTGACGGTTTCGGGGCCATTATTATAGGAAAGGCCGGTTTTGCTGGCCAGATCCATGACCACGATGCCGTAGCCCTCCACAGAAGGGAATATCTGGTCGGGATAACGGCAGGGGGCATCAGGGTAGGTGCACTGGTCGCAGATGATACAGCCCTCTGTAGAGAGCACCAGCGCGCCTGGATAATGGGCTCTGAAAAGCCTGGCGGATTTTGCCGTGGCGGCCTCGTGGACCATACGTGCCCGGTGCCAGCCTCTGGAGTCGTACTGGCCCTTTAAATCGGTAACGGTTGAAAGCAAACAGACATTTTCGTAGGAACGGCATTTGGCAACACAGCTGTTGTAGCTGCCTACCGCTGGCGGGCAGGCCCAGGTGGCGCCGTAATGACCGCACTGGTTCCCCTCGCACAAAAGTCTTGTGCCCATGGAAAACAGCAGGTCGCTGGTTTTGGCAAAGGCATATTCATGAATACCGAACAGCTCACGTTTATCTTCAAGCTGGCGCTTGAGGGTCATCAGGCTCTTGATGACGGTGTCGCCTTTAAATTCTTTGGCAGGCTCTGCCTGTTTTTTTATTTCGATCAATGGGAATACCTCACCTTCATTTAGTACAATAAAAAAGCCTTCTCCGTCTCGAGAAGGCAAAAAATACGAAATCAATTAAAGAACGTATCTCTTAAATAACTCTAAATCGGAGTGTTTTAAGAAAACATTATGCCGGTCTTCTGGCTCTACAATGGCATTCCCCCAACCTTCCCATCCTGAGGACAGTGGTATATTAAGAGGACATATTGCATTACAGCTGCGATTACAGCAAAGGATTTTCACCTTTTTCCCATTTACATAATGTTTACAATATTAAGTTATCCTTATCATATCCCTTTGATTTTCTTTTGTCAAGGTTTATTCGACCCTGAAAAGAGACTTCTTGTAAATTTGTTTTTTTATAACAATATTTTCCTCTTTAATTTAATTTTAGTTGTAAAGAAAAAAATAATAAATATCCGATAAAGGGGCGAGAACCGCCTTGATTAAACCTAAAATACGTATATTTTAATGAATTTTTCATAAAATATTAAGTAATTTCGGTTAAGGTATTGGCAAGTGCCAAAGGATATGTTAAAATATATCTAAATTGTAAATAACTTTACAATTTGGTCAAAATTATATAGGAGGGTGGTGATTAGGCATTAGCAACGAAAGCCATCGCTCAAGTGGCAAGCTTCAAATGTTTTTTAAGAAGCTTGCGCATTACGCCAAGCACTTGAGCAAAAGAGAAAAAGTCGTATTCACAGGTTTCTGTGTAGCGCTTCTTCTCGGATTCTTTTCTTCAACCTGTCTTGGTTACAAGGTAATGGTTGACGGAGAGGTTTTAGGCTATACCAAAGATGCAGCTGTGTTTACACAGAGTCTGGATCAGGTAGAGCAGGATATGCGATCGAAAACGTCGATAGAAACAGCATATGTCTACAATGATATACAGATTAAAAAGAGCATCACATTTAATAAACCAATGTTTTCAGAAGAAGAATTTACTGATGCATTGAACGCACAGGATCTTCAGGTCGGCGTTCATGGTGTACAATTGAAGGTTGACGGACAGGAAGTCGGGAACCTGGCTTCATCTGACCAGGTACAGGCCGGTATTGCAGGTGCAATTAATAAGATCGGTAATGTACAGGATTCAGATAAGCTGGTAAAATGCGACATCCAGAGCGACGTTGTAGAAACGCCTAAGAATTTTCCGCTCGAGGACTTAAACAGTCCGGACGAGTGCGCTAATCTTTTAGCAACAGGTAATACTAATCCGAGTAAGAGTGAAGAGAGTACGAACGCTCCAATCCAGGTAGCAAGCCGTGGTGGAGCCGATGTGGCAAGAGACCAAAGCAATGAGCCAGCCCAAGAGGAAGCTCCAGCAGCTGAAGGTACCGTTGAAAATAATAGTAATGAGAATGTAGAAAACCAGAATAATGAGACTGAGACAAGCTCCAGTATCTTAAAGATTAATCTGACTAAAACATCAACTAAAAAAGAAGACATACCTTTCCAGACCGTTGAGCAGGAAGATCCAAATATATATGTTGATCAAACTGTAGTTACACAGCAAGGTGTGAACGGAGAACTTGATAAGGAAGTCGAAACCGTCTATGAAGACGGCAAGGTTATGAGTGAAACAACCTTATCCGAAACAGTTGCAAAAGAGCCAGTGGCTCAGATTGTTTCAAAGGGAACGAAGCAGTACCCAACCATGTCTTCAAAGAAAGGCAATTTTATTTTACCGGCAGTCGGTAATATTTCCGCTTTAGATAAGCCAGGAAGCCACGCAGGCTGCTTTGCAGTGGATATCGCGAACTCAATGGGTACGCCGATCTACGCACCGCAGAGTGGTACAGTCATCCGGGCAAGTGAATTTGGCGGTTACGGATTATGCGTTGACATTATGATGGACGATGGAAAAACCGTCCTGAGAATGGGTCATAACTCCGAATTTAAGGTAAGCGTTGGTGACCGGGTCGAAAAAGGCCAAGTCGTAGCGTTAATGGGCAGCACTGGTAATTCAACCGGACCGCACTCCCATTTTGAAATCCGCATTAACGACGTTCAGCAATTTTTACCAGATTATTTTGACATCAAGGACGGCGACAACGTCTGATGTCATGATCGAAAAAATTTAGTATATGCATATCACTGATAAAAAAGAACCAAATCGCGTGTTTGGTTCTTTTTTATTTTTTGAAAACAACCTCGGGCGTCGGTCCGGCTGCCAGCGTTTCTGGTTTGTTGACTTTTATACCCGGGCGTGGTAGGCTTAAACAGTCAAATTCAGTCATTGCTAATCATATTTAAGAGAAAAACAAGGGTTTTTTTGAATTGTTTTGAAGTTTTTTGAATGATTATGCTTGACATTGACTGAAGATGGTGATAATATACAGTTGCGGAGGTCAAAAAGATGTTAACAGAGGAAAGATTTAACATTATTTTAAAAACCGTGGAGAGCAAAAAAGCAGTGACAGTGCAGGAACTGACTGAGCTGCTTGGAAGCTCAGAATCAACGGTGCGGCGGGACTTAACCGCCCTGCACGAGATGGGCCTTATCAATAAGGTTCATGGAGGCGCTACAGCCGTTGATAACAGCTATACGACAAGTGAAGATGATGTGGCTTACAAACATGGCCAGTACAGTGAGGAAAAAAAGCGTATCGGCAAGTACGCGGCTTCGCTCATTAAAAAAAGTGACTTTGTTTTTATTGATGCGGGAACAACTACAGAGGCTCTCATTGATTATATCAGTGAAAAGGAGGCGACTTACGTGACCGATGGACTCGGACACGCAAATAAACTCCTTAAAAAGGGGTATAAAGTATTTATTCCAGGTGGACACCTTCGGGTTTCAACTGAAGCCATGGTGGGCGAGGAAACAGTGGAAGCCCTCAGAAAATACAATTTTACCCTTGGCTTTTTTGGAACCAATGGCATCAGCCCCACGGCAGGGTACACTACGCCGGATGTTCATGAGGCCCTGGTTAAGAAGGAAGCCTTTGAAAACTGCCGGGACGCTTACGTTTTGAGTGACCCTTCAAAATTTAATAAAATTTCTTCCGTTACCTTTGGCAGCATTGGTAACGCGACGATCATCACCACAGATTTGCAGGATCATAAATACCTGAAATTCACAGAGATAATGGAGGTAGATAAAAATGATCTACACAGTGACCTTTAATCCATCCTTGGACTACATTGTAAAGGTCGATAATTTTAAGACCGGTCAGGTAAACCGAACCGCTTCAGAGCGGCTGTTCCCGGGCGGCAAGGGTATCAATGTTTCCATTGTGCTTAAAAACCTCGGATTTGACAACGTGGCCCTGGGCTTTATCGCTGGTTTTACCGGAAGAGAAATTGAGAAGCGTGTCCGGGACTTTGGATGCAGTTCCGATTTTATTGAAATCGACAACGGTCTGTCCCGAATCAACGTCAAGCTTAAGTCCCAGGAGGAGAGTGAGATCAACGGCCGCGGGCCTCAGATTTCTGAGGAAGCTCTTGAAAAGCTCTTTGCTCAGCTGGACCGGCTGAAGGCAGGTGATGTGCTGGCGCTGGCCGGCAGTATCCCCAGTTCCATGCCGTCAGATACGTATGAGCGTATCATGGCGCGCCTTGAAAACCGGGGGATTGACATTGTGGTGGACGCCACTAAGGATCTGTTGAAAAAGGTCTTAAAATATCATCCGTTTTTAATTAAGCCCAACAATCATGAGCTTGGCGATATGTTTGGGGTTACCCTTAAAAAAAACGATGATGAGATTATTTTATATGGAAAAAAGCTCCAGGAAATGGGTGCGCGCAACGTGCTTGTTTCCATGGCGGGCGACGGAGCCATCTTTTTGAACGAGGATGGCAGTGTGCATAAAAGCGCAGCACCCAGCGGCGAGGTTAAAAATTCCGTGGGTGCGGGCGATTCTATGGTGGCAGGCTTTCTGGCAGGCTACCTGGAATCTGGCGATCGGACAGCCGCCTTTAAGATGGGCGTAGCTGCCGGAAGCGCCAGTGCCTTCTCGGAAGAGCTGGCAACCAGACAAGAGGTCGCAGACCTTTTAAATAAAATCTAATTCCAGGGGGAAAAGAAATGCGAATTACAGATTTGCTGAAAAAAGAAGGCATTGACCTTCAGGGAAAATCTGCATCCAAGAGCGAGACCATTGATAATCTGGTCGATCTCATGGACGCGACCGGAAACCTTAACGACAAGGAAGGCTACAAAAAAGCCGTTGTTGCCAGAGAGGAACAGGGAACAACCGGAATCGGCGAAGGGATCGCCATCCCGCATGGCAAGACAAGCGCTGTGAAGGAAGCCGGACTGGCGGTCATGGTGAGCAAGGAAGGCACCGACTATGAATCCATGGACGGACAGCCCGCCCACCTGCTCTTTGCCATTGCTGTGCCGGACAACTCCGATGATATACATCTCGAGCTTTTAAGCCGCTTATCCATGATGCTCATGGATGAGGACTTCAGACAAAAGCTTATAGATGCCAGAGATAAGGATGAATTCCTGAAGCTTATTGACCAAAAAGAAACTGAAAAATTTGGCGAAGAAGACGCTAAAAAAGAAAAGGAAAATATGGCAGAAAAAGCTGTGGAAAAGGTAGAAACAGAGGAAGCCAAAGTGCGGGAAGCGGCTGCTGAGGTAGACACTGGATATCCGAAGGTATTGGCGGTTACTGCCTGCCCAACCGGGATTGCTCATACCTACATGGCTGCTGAAGCCCTGGAGGGTAAAGCCAAGGACATGGGCGTCAGTATCAAGGTTGAAACAGACGGCTCCGGCGGGGTCAAGAATGAACTGACCCGAGCTGAAATCGCTAATGCCGACGCCATTATCGTGGCAGCGGATAAAAATGTGCCCATGGCTCGTTTTGACGGCAAGCCGGTCATACAGACAAAGGTGGCCGACGGCATCCATAAGCCTGAGGAGCTGATCAGCCATGCGCTGGAGGGCAGAGCCCCTATTTACCATGCGGACAGCAAGGAAGAAAATACTGCTGACAGCGGCGAAAAGCAGAGCATTGGCCGCAAGATCTACAAAGATTTAATGAATGGCGTTTCCCATATGCTGCCTTTTGTTATCGGCGGCGGTATCCTGATCGCCCTGGCCTTCCTCTTTGACGATTACGCCATCGACCCAGCCAACTTTGGGATGAACACCCCCTTCGCGGCATTCTTAAAGACCATCGGTGGCGCGGCTTTTGGTTTCATGCTCCCGATTCTGGCAGGCTATATTGCCATGAGCATCGCGGACCGTCCGGGCCTGGCCGTTGGTTTTGTAGGCGGCTACATCGCCAGCCAGGGCTATATCCTGGGCATGGTGGACGGCACCATGACCATTACCACTGGCGGGACCTCCGGTTTCCTTGGCGCGCTGGTCGCAGGCTTCCTGGCCGGTTATCTGGTGCTGGGACTGCGGAAGCTGTTTGATAAATTGCCCGATGCCCTGGAAGGAATCAAGCCAACGCTTCTGTATCCTTTCTTTGGCCTCCTGATCATGGGCGCGCTGATGGTGTTCATCATCAACCCGCCAGTCGCAGCGCTGAATACAGCCATGACCAACGGCTTAAACAGCATGGGCGAAAGCTCCAAGGTTATCCTTGGTATTATTCTGGGCGGTATGATGGCCATTGACATGGGCGGCCCATTCAATAAAGCGGCCTATGTATTTGGTACGGCAGCCATCAGCTCTGGACAGTATGACATCATGGCGGCGGTTATGATCGGCGGCATGGTGCCCCCAATTGCCATTGCCCTGTGTGCTACTTTCTTTAAGAACCGCTTTACACAGAAGGAACGTCAGTCAGCCCTTACCAACTATATTATGGGGCTGTGCTTTATCACAGAAGGGGCGATCCCCTTCGCGGCAGCAGACCCTATCCGCGTTATTCCATCCTGTGTTGTGGGCTCGGCGGTGGCCGGCGGCCTCTCAATGCTCTTTGGCTGTACATTGATGGCGCCCCACGGCGGTGTGTTTGTATTCCCGGTTGTGGGCAACCCGCTGTTCTATGTTGTATCGCTGTTGATCGGCTCCGTTGTCGGCATGATTTTGCTGGCAATTTTGAAAAAACCATTAAAGAAAGAAGCGGCATAATCATTTTATAGCAATATTTATGCCAGATTAGTATAAATATAAAAATTTTTAGAAAATAGACAAGATTTGCTATGCAAGTTTGGGTAAAAATGTTAATATAATACTAGAAATTTTTATAGTCCAAAGGAGAACTTAAAATGAAAGAATTTAATTACACAATTACGGACCCAGCAGGTATTCACGCAAGACCAGCAGGCTTACTTGTTAAAAAAACCCAGCCATACGCATCTGAAATCAGTCTTGTGAAGGATGGCAAAACCGGTAATGGTAAGAGCATGTTAAGCGTTATGGGTTTAGGTGCTAAAAACGGTGAAACCATCACTGTACAGGCAGACGGTCCTGACGAAGATACCGCTATTGTTGAATTAGAAGCATTCTTTAAAGAAAACCTCTAAATCGCTCCCTCTATTAAATTAAAATATATTTGGAAAGCGGCGCCGTTTTTAATCATCACGGTGCCGTTTCCCTTTTTTTGAAAAATATCCTTGAGTTTTGAGTGAAAATCAGTTAAGATAAAAGCAGTCAACCAAATAGGGTGTGCCTTTTCAATGAAAAGAAGACTGCCAAAAACAGACGTGCTGAGGGCGCGCCTGTTTTTGGCTTTTTTTGTGCACCAAATTTACAGGGAGGACCACAAATGTATATCATGATTGACAATTACGATTCCTTTGTTTATAATCTCGATGCTTATTTTAAAGAGCTGGGACAGGAGATAGAGGTAATCCGCAATGATGCGGTAGACATTCATGCACTGCTTGAACGTGGGGATATTCAGGGAATCATTATTTCTCCGGGTCCCAAAAATCCGGAGGACTGCGGTAAATCTGCCGAAGTCGTGCGCGCTTTTACCGGCAGAGTGCCGATTCTGGGGGTCTGCCTGGGGCACCAGATTATCGGCCATGTTTTTGGAGCAGTGGTGAAAAAAGGTGAAAGACCCATGCACGGCAAGATAACGCCAGTATTTCATAAAGGCAGAAACCTGTTTGAGGGGCTCAGGCAGGAGATGCCTGTCACCCGTTACCACTCACTGGTGGTGGCTGAAAACAGCCTGCCGGAGATTCTGCTCATTGACGCGCGGTCTGAGGACGGCGCAATCATGGCGCTTTCCCACAGGAATTACCCGGTTTACGGTATCCAGTTCCATCCCGAGGCAGTGTTGACTGAAGCGGGGCATGCGGTGTTGAGCAATTTTATTCGGTTATGTGAGGAGTGGTGGAGTCAAAATGAAAACACAGATTGTCGAATGGCCTCTTAAGTATGGCGCAGCTGAGCTTTTTGACCTTTACTGCAGCCTTCCCGGCGCTGTTTTACTGGATTCCTCCCTGGTCAATGAAATGGGGCGTTTCTCCATGATCGGGCTGAATCCCTATAAAACTCTAGAAGTAAAGGACGGCTCTCTGTTTGTGGACGGCAGTCCGTCTGAAGGCAGCCTGGAGGAAGTTCTGGGCGCGTATATGGCAGCGCATTATGAAAAGAACGATACCGTACTGCCTATGATTTCGGGCGCTATTGGCTACTTTACCTATGACTATGGCCGGTGCTTTGAGCGGATAAAGACCCGCCATGCCAGGGGTCAGGAGATTCCGGACTGTATTTTAAATTTTTATGACAATCTCATCATTGAGGACCGGCATGAAAAAAGGCTGTACCTGACAGCCAGCGGTATGCTGGCAGAGCCTGAAGTAGCTCTGGACACATTAAAAAGCGAAATTACTGCCTTTAGGCCCGGTAAAGAGACTGGAAAATGGGAAGAATACCCCGTGAAAATTGCCTCGGATTTTGAGAAAGAGGCTTATAAAAAAGCCATTGACCGGATGATCGACTATATTGTGGAAGGTGATATTTATATCGCGAATATGACCAGGCGTATTATGGCCTACAGCGGGAAGCCTCCCTACGCCATGTTTAAAAGCCTGCGTGAGAATAATCCTTCACCCTTTGGCGGCTATTTTAACTATGGGGATTTTCAGATCATTAGTGCCTCGCCAGAACGATTTCTGCACATGAAAAACGGTCTGGTAGAAACACGGCCTATCAAGGGCACACGCCGCCGGGGCGAAACGCCGGAAGAGGACGCGGTTCTGAAAAAGGAGCTTCAGGAATCCGGGAAGGATAAGAGCGAGCTGCTTATGATCGTTGATTTGGAGCGCAATGATCTCAACCGGGTCTGTGAGCCGGGGAGCGTAAAGGTCACCAGCCTGTTTGACGTGGAAACTTACGCAACAGTCTTTCACCTGGTTTCCAATATTGTCGGAAAAATGCAAAGCGGCCTGACAGCCCCTGACCTGCTGCGCGCCGCTTTCCCTGGCGGGTCGATTACCGGAGCACCTAAAATACGAGCCATGGAAATTATCGACGAGCTGGAGCAAAGCCGCAGGGGGCTGTATACGGGTTCCATGGGCTATCTTGGTTTGGATGGGAGCTGTGATCTGAACATTGTGATCCGCACCGCGCTTTACCAGAACGGCTGCTACACTCTGGGCGTGGGCGGCGGTATTACCTGCGAGTCGGATCTGGAATTTGAGTATGAGGAAACAGAGCAAAAGGCCAGGGCGCTTCTGGAGGCCATGCGATGAGCGCGCAGGAGCTGATTTTGGACGATGGCTTCTGTTTTGGACTGGGAGCCTTTGAAACCATCGCGGTAATGTACGGGCAGCCTGTGTTTTTAGAGCCACATCTGAAACGGTTAAGAGAAGCTTTGGATTTTTTTGGAATACCAGACCCTGTGACCGCGGAATGGGTGGACGAAATTCTAAAAAAACATTGCGTGAAGAACGGGGTGCTCAAGATTATGGTTTCCCAGGAGAATTGTCTGTGGTCCTGCCGGGAAAACCCTTATACCCCGGCGGATTATGAGCGTGGCTTTGTGCTGAGAACCAGTCCGGTGCGGCGCAATGAAACCTCGCCTTTGACATGGCACAAGACGCTCTGCTATGGGGAAAACGTTCTTGAAAAAAGACGGGCGGCTGCCCAGGGCTTTGATGAGCCAGTATTTTTAAACAGCAGAGGTCAGCTGACAGAGGGAGCGGTAACCAATCTTTTTTTTGTAAAAAAAGGGCGGCTGATTACGCCCTCTCTGTCCTGCGGTCTGCTGCCGGGTACAGTCCGAAATTACCTGATTAACCGCTACGATGTGGAAGAAAGAGTGATTTTTCCGGAGGAGATTGGTGAGTTTGATGAAGCCTTTGTCACAAACGCTCTGATGGGGATGCTGCCTGTCCGTCAGCTCGACGACATCGCCTATGGTGAAAAAAGTGTCTGGGAGGCAGTCTGGAGAGATTATCATGATCTTTTGCGGCAGGCGCTTGATTGGCCAGTGGCGTGAAGCGGTATAATGAAGAAGCCCCAGATTTTATTCTGAGGCTTTTTTGTGCGGCAGCAGGGTATGAAAGGAATCTTTGGCGGCGTCCAGGAGCTTCGAAATGGCTTCGGTCATCATTTTTTTTGTTTCGGGGTCGGTATTTTCAAGGGTCTGCTTGATGGCACGGGCATTTTTCAGGGAAAAGTGCGCCAGATCACTGACGGTCTGAGCCTGTGTCACAGACAGGATGTCATAAAAGGTATCGATAAACTGTTCGCGCTCCTCAGGAGACATGTCATCGACCCACACCTTGACGGTTTCGTCCATAAAACGGCAGCCGGCAGTCACCGATTCCAGACAGACGAAATCAGGTCCCAGAATTTCCCAGGAGTAGGGGTCATGCTGGGCAATGCCAATCTGTTTGCTGTGTACCACGGTGTAGTCCTCCGCGTGCTCAAGGAGCATGCCCACAATGGAGGTCTGAGGCACGAAGGTACAAATGCGGCCGCTTACCGCCTGATAGGATGAGATTTCCAGTACCTCGGCGGGAAAGCCGGGACCGTCGTTGCTGTAAATCGCCTCAATACGATTGAGGTAAGCCCCGCAGTGAATGCCGGCATATACTGCCAGGTTACCGCCCTTCGAGTGACCACCCACACGCAGGCGAATGGCGCCAAGGCTCCCGGCAGCATGCTTCAGATATTCGGCGGCTTCAGTCTGGGAGGGAACACAGGTTTTAAAGCTCATGTTAAAGTCTTCTTTCCAGCCGACAAGGGTGTTGTCTGTGCCCCGATAGGCAATGAAGGCCAGTCCGTCACCGGTCAGAATGGTGAGCCCACAAAACTGCTTTTCCAGAATGGGGTCCAGCTGGTCATCGTAAAGGCAAAGCCCCATATCTGAAAAACGGCGGCTTTGCGCCAGTTTCCTTAAAAGGTGTCCATCCTCATCCACCCGCAGGCGCAGCTTCTGTTCCTCCTCAGGCAGTGCCGAAAAGCGGGCAAAGGCCTTGGTAATACTGACAGCCACGGTGCTGTTTGGAACAATGCCCTCGAAGCGGATATAGGAAATACAGCTGAGAATCAGATTATCTACCGCGTTAAAGGGAGACTGGTCCAGGGTGAGATCTCCTCGCCAGTCAAGGTAATCAAAAATATTGGACATGATAAAGTCCTCCTGTTATGTAAGCCTTGCCATTAGAATAGCTCAAAAGGAGGGAAAAGACAAGAAGATATTTTGTCAAAAGTGATTCAAAGTCGCCTTTTATTAGCTTTGAAAATATGTTAAAATGGTTGTAAACATTTACGATGAGAGGAGAAAAAAGTGAAAAAGCAAATGAAATTATTGGGGGTTTGGCTGGTCGTTTTATGCCTGATGCTGTCCATTACCGGCTGTGGCGATGACGGGACCCAGGCTTATGCCGAAGAGTTTACCGATCTGGCGACTGAAATTTCCCAAGAGAACACGGATTGGCAGAAGCTTTTAAACGGGGCAGATTATGAAAGCCAGGACTGGATCAACAGTGTGCAGTCGAAGCTTTCTGAGATGGAAGCCAGCTGGACTAAACTGGGGTCTTTAAAAGCCCCGAAGAAAATGGAAGACATTCAGTCCAGCTTTAAAGGTGCATCGGATAAAATGCTGTCCGCCATTGCCCTTTATAAGGAATGCTTCAAAGCCCCCATTGATCCCAATAATATTGATGAGGCAGGCTTGAATGCCCTTGTTGACAAGGCGGGAGAGGCTGATGCGATGGCTATGGAAGCCTCCAGCCTAATGCTGGAAGGTTCTCAAAAGGCCACAGATATGATTAAAAAATAAAGAGGTATTGAAATCCCGGACCAGATGGTTCCGGGATTTTTTAGTTTAGAAGCCGACAGCAGCACAAAATCATCTGGACAAACGCTTTAAAACACGTTATACTACATCTTGACATCTATATGACAAAGTCTAATAGAAGAACAAAGAGATATGTGTGAAAGGAAATGAAATGCAGGAAAAAGAAGAGCTGTTTGCCTTTATTGAAAGGGCTGAAAGAAATGTGCTAGAGGGGAAGGAATTGGAACGGGCAGAACTGATCCGTTTGCTGGCCATTGATCCGGATTCGGAGGCCTGTGATCGCCTGGGACAGGCGGGCCGCCGAGTGGCTTCGCGAGTGACTGGTGACAGAGCCTACCTCTGGGGCGCTATGGGAGTTGACTATAAGGCATGCCCCATGAATTGTGACTTTTGTTCTCTGGGTGAAGCCTGGGGGATTGTGGAGCCAGACCATGAGCGGGACTTTTCGGAAACGGAAATTATTGAGAACGTTCGGGATTATGCGGAAAACAAAGTGCGTTGGATCGTCCTCAGGACTACAGAATTTTACAGTCTGGAGGTACTTTCAGAGCTTATTGGAAAGATCCGAAGGGCTGTGCCAGGCCGCTATGAAATCGGCCTGAACGTGGGTGAGTTTGATCTGGAAAAAGCCAATGCCCTTTACCGCGCCGGTGTGGACTTTGTATATCATTCTCTACGGCTTAGGGAAGGCAGGGATACCCGGTTTAGGCCAGATGAGCGTCTGAAAACACTGCGGGCCGTCAAGGATTCCCCTCTGAAGCTGGTTTTTCTGGTTGAGCCCATCGGCATTGAGCACAGCAATGAGGAAATCGCAGACATCTGTCTGTGCGCCATTGAGCACCAGGCCATCGTGACTGGCGGTATGGCCCGTGTACCGGTGCCAGGAACTCCTCTTGGTGTGCACCCGCAGATAACTGAAAACCGCCTGGCCCAGATTATAGCCGTCACGCGTCTGGCTGGCGGCAGCCGTGTGCCGGATATCTGCGTGCATCCGGCAACGCCAAAGGCCATGTGCTTTGGCGCCAATGTGGCTGTGGTGGAAACAGGATCTATCCCTCGGGACAGCTGCTGTCTGCCAAAGGAAAAATGGAATCAGTTTGACGCCCAGACAGCAGGTGAATGGTTTGAGCAGGCTGGCTATACCCTGTATGCCGGACCAGAAATGCAGTGAAAAAGGAGAATGAAATGAAAATTAAAAAATATATGGCGATGGCTCTGGCGGTGGTGATGGCTGCGGGACTGCTTGCTGGCTGTGGCAGCCCAGGAGAAGATACAGCGGCAAAAAGTGAGAAGGTAACAGTGGGAACCTGGAAAACAGCCCAGACCATCACGCCTTATTTTTACGATGAATTTATGCCGGAAAGCGTTGAGGTTTTGCCCTTTACCAACCCAGGTGACCAGAAAACCGCGCTGCTGGCAGGCAGCCTGGATATGTGCGGCACCACACTGGTTACTGCCATTACGGCAGCCTCCAAGGGGGAGCCGGTCAAAATTGTCACAAGCCTGTGCAATAAATGCTCGGCATTGGTAGTGGACAAGGACTCTGGTATCCAGAGTGAGGCTGACCTGAAGGGCAAGCGCATTGCCTATGTGCCTGGCACTATGCACCATGCCCTGCTGCTGGAGGTGCTTAAGCGCAATGGCATCAACACAGACACCGATGTGGAGCTTAAGCGCATCGACTTTTTCGATATGGGGCAGGCTTTGGTAAATGGGGATATTGATGCTTTTTTAAGCGGCGAGCCTTACCCGTCTCAGGCTGTTCAGGAGGGGTATGGACGCATTCTTAGCTATCCCTATTTTGATGACAGCGTTGGAACCATCAACGCGGCTATGATTGTTACTGAGGACACCATTAAAAACAAACCGGAAATGGTTCAGGATTTAGTGAATGCCCATGTGGACGCTACCAGGATGCTGAACGAAGATCGGGAGAAATGGTTAAATAAATCAGCAGAATTTGGCACAGACAAGGCTTTACTGGAAATCTCAGCAGATAATATTGAGCTCTGTTCGGACATTGACGATACCTTCATCCAGAATACCAGAAATCTGGCGGACTGCATGAAAGAGCTGGGCATGATCGACACAGTGCCGGATATTGACGCCATTTTTGACCTCAGTTTTCTGGAACAGGCAGCTAAGCGGCGTTAGGGAGCCACATGGAAAGGTTTCGGAACATTTTAAAGCGGGTGGACGCGGTGGGGTGGATTGTCCCGGCACTGGTGGTGCTGGTCTGGCTCTGGCTGTCTGCTTCCGGGCAGATCCCAGCTTATAAGCTGCCGTCTCCTGTGGAGCTCATTCGGGTGCTGGCAGATTTTGCTTCTGGCGGTCTGGGCGTCACTCCTTATTCCGGGGCTCTGTGGGAAAATCTGGGCATCAGCCTGCTTCGAGTGCTGTCTGGTTTTTTCATTGCCGGGAGCCTGGGCATGATTATGGGGTTTCTGACTGGCCGTATACCTGTGCTAAAACGTCTTTTTGACCCGGTGATCCATCTGATCAAGGCGGTGCCCGGTATTGGCTGGCTGCCCATAGCCATTGTCTGGTTTGGGGTAGGCGAGGGAAATACCCTTTTCCTCATGTCGCTGGCAGCTTTTTTTCCTGTTTATGTCAATACTGCTGCTGGGGCGGCGGCTATTCCTGAGATGTATATTCAGGCTGGGCAGATGCTGGGTGCGCAAGGCTTCGGGCTTTTCCGTGCCATTGTTTTTCCGGCGGCTTTTCCTCAGGCGGCAGTGGGGCTTCGGCTTGGACTTGGCGTTGCCTGGGCTTACCTGGTGCTGGGTGAGGTCACCGGGGTCACAAAGGGACTGGGCGCGATCATGAGCGATGCCCGGATGCTCGGCCATGTAGAAATGGTTCTAACCGCCATGATTGTTATCGCTGTGGCCGCAAAGGTGACGGATTTTTTGCTGGTGGCTGTATGCAGGAGAATCTATCCACGGGGAGGCAGGGGAAATGAGTCTGGCATTTAAAAATATATTCCATGGCTACGGCGGCCTGGAGGTTTTAAAGGATGTGAGCTTCAAGACTGAGCCGGGCAGGATTACAGTACTGCTGGGGCCCAGCGGCTGCGGAAAGTCAACACTTTTGAAGCTGGCCGCTGGTTTTGAAAAGCCAGTGATGGGATCGGTATGCTTTAACGAAAGTCCTGTGACTGGCCCGGGTGTGGAGCGTGGTATGATGTTCCAAACGCCAGTCCTGTTTGACTGGCTTACTGTCGCGGGTAATGTGGCCTTTGGCCTCAGGCAGGCAGGTGTGCGGGGAAAGGAGCAGCAGGATCGGGTAAACCGTTTTATGGCTCTCACAGGCCTCGCTGATTTCAAGGACTACTACCCTGGCGCCCTGTCGGGCGGTATGCAGCAGCGAGCAGCTCTTGCACGGCTGCTGGTTATGGAACCCCAGTGCCTGCTCATGGATGAGCCCTTTTCCGGGCTGGACGCCCAGCTGCGGCCGAAGATGCAGGAATTGGTATTATCAGTCTGGCGGGATCTGCGGCCTACTGTGCTCTTTGTTACCCATGACGTCGAGGAGGCTTTGGTTCTGGGGCATCGGATACTGGTTTTTAGCAAACGGCCAGGCCATATTGTTAAAGATATTGAGCGAGCGCTTGAAAAAAAAGACCCTCTAGATCAGCTCACAGACCCAGGTTTTGGAAAAGAAAAAAAGAATATTCTGGAAATCCTCCGGGATCTTTAAGTAAACTAAAATCAGATAGAAGGAGCGGCACTTATGGCACACCGCTCTTTCTTTTTTGTTTCTTAAGCCCGAAGTATAATTTAAAGCAGACCTATGCAAATAACAAAGGCTGTGTTAAAATCAATTAAACGGATGGTTTAACATGAGAGGCTTTTATAAACGAAGCTGGGAGGGAGATTAAATGAAAAGAGGTCAGCTGATTTTAAGAGGGGCCGGCGCATTGCTTGCAGCCGTCATGTTTTTTTATACAGCTGCCTGGGTCGGAATTCAGCTGTTTGGCGATGATGACCGCTATCTGAACCCGGAAAAAGCAAAGGTCGTCTCACCACTGGGAGCAGCCAGCGAATGGAGATACCACATTCCCAATACAGGGGATTACACTGTGGGCCTGAACGCTGAGGGAAAGCCTGTTTTTGAGGATCCCCACCGTGCGATCAATGCCTTTAAGAGGGATCATCGCCTCTACTTTATCAGGATAGGCCTGCACTTGGGACCGGTTTTCTTCGGACCGAAAAATTGGAAACGATTCCAGAAGGAATTTTGGACTGCTGCCCCGAAGGTCTGGGGTGAGATGGATGGGGATCATGAGCTTTATGACTTTCTGAAGGTCTACAGCAACAGCTTTGATAATTTTATTTAAAAGTCATGGGACTGTTTTCATCAGAAGTAAAGTAAACATGTGAGAACCCGAACCGTGGGATTTTATCTTTAAAGGTAAAAATATTGAATATCCCTTTAAGGATAGAAATGTTACAATAGTACTTGTAAGGAAAAACAAAACGATAACCAAATCAACGAGGTGATTCATAAATGATAGAGCGAAATTTCGGACCCAACGATGCGTGGAAAATGCTGAATGATTATACGGTAACCTTTATTACCGACCAGTTTGTATTCAGAGACGGCGGTATGACAATTCCGGCGGAGCTGAACAAATTTTTTGGCGCGGAAAGCGGGGAAACACGGGTTGTTTTCCTGTTTGAGGGACGAGAGTTTCCCTCCTATATTGAGTGCGGCTTTGGCGAAAACAGTGTGAACAACATCAAGTTGACCTGGAGCAAAGCCCTGAGCAGCAAATTTATTGGCCTGTTTCCTGATTATGAAAATTTTTTTGCCAATATGACCGAAAATCAGATGGAGGAGCGGCCGATTCTTCAGTTTGAAAAACTTGAGGCTGACGAATTTCTGGTCAAAATGATTCTGCCCACCGATGAAGCGCTGACAAAAAAACAGGAGCTTTTCGATTATCTGGGACCCGGTAAAACAGTGGTTTCCTTTAAAAGCTCCTACGAGATGGTCTTCTTAAAAAACTATCTGGAGCAAGCGGACAACCGCGGCAAGGCCGATGTGTTTATGGTGTCTGCCGGTGTCAAAAAGTTTTACGAGGCCCGGGAGACACAGCGTAAGTCCCAGGATAAAAACGCGGATAAGACCATCGAAAACGTGAAAGAAGCAGGACTGGATGACGTACTGGCCTTTTTAATGGATGGCCCTTACGCACTCATGGCAGAAAAGGGTTTTCTGGTCATGGAAACCATTGATGAGCATTTCTACTTTGCTCTTGAGGTCTCCATGCTGGACGAGCTGAGCACTGACGATAAACGGCTGATCATCGAGCTTCTGGATCAGAAAATTGAGCACTACTTTGAGCGTATGGACGGTCCCGGTCTTCAGGAAAATCTGACCAGTCTGATGGACGAGTATGGTCATTATTTTACCAGAGATTTCCGTTACTCCTTTAAAGACATCCTGACTGACGGTATCCCCGGCTGCATTGAAGCTCTGAAATTTGTGGACGGCGACCGCTATAAGGTCACAGGGTTTGCAGGGGTGGAGGAGTGGACCGAGATTCCCTGGGTAGCAATACTTGACCGCAGCATCACCAGGGTGCCAAATACCGGCGTCTTTGTGCAATACCTGCTCAACAAGGATACCCAGAAGCTGTATCTGACCCTGTTCCACGGTTTTAAAGAAATTGAGGAGGAAGCGCTAAAAACCGGACAGGAGGATGTGAAGCCTGTTGTGGCAGCTGCACTGCGTCCATTGGTGGCGGAAATCCAGAGAAGAGTGGACCCCAGAGGCTTTGATACAGGCAGCAAAGACGTGGACCTGTATGACGACCGCTTTCGTGAAAGCGTGATCTTTTACAGAGAATACGACCGCATGGTGCCTGGGGACACACAATTGGAGCAGGACCTTCAGGAAATGCTGGAGGTTTACAACGATTATTACGAGCGCTGTATTCTGAACCTTTACCCTGAGGAAGAAGAACCAGAGGAACCCGAAGCTCCTGAAGTGCATGATGAGGAAGTCTCAGAGATTGATGGGGCCGCCGAAGAACCGGTAACCGAAGCTGAAGCTGAAGTTCATGAAATGGAGGCAGCCGAGATTATTGAACCTGAGAATGAGGAGCGCAGTGTGCCTGAAATCATTGAATGGGAGCCGGTAGAAGAAGCGGCAGAACCTGTGGCCGAAACCCAGCCCGAGCACATGGCGTCTGCTCCTGAGCCGGATCAGCCTGAGCCTGCCTCTGTGGCAGAACAGCCGGTGGCCGAGGTATCCAATGAAGCGCCCCGAAAGGCTGCCCGCAGCATCAGCGAGGCAGCTTATCTGGAAACTAAGCGTGTTATGGAGGAATCCTCCGCTGAGACTGAGGAGGTCAACGCAGTGGAACGCATCTTGGAGCGGGTCGAAAATCTGGTGGAAGAACCGGTGGACATTCCTGGAACCCTCCGTCAAGTGGGGGGGTACATTACCGCCCACGGCTTTACCTGTACACCGGGTATTGTGGAAAACCTCTATCTCTGTCTAAAGGCCAAGCCCTTTGTTATCCTGACCGGTATCGCGGGTATTGGCAAATCCAGCCTGGCACGCTTGTTCGCTGAGGCCATGGGAGCCAACACAGAAAACGGCCGATACAAACAGGTACCAGTCCGTCCAGACTGGAAGGACTCCAGAGGTCTGCTCGGCTATCTGGATTCCTCTGGACGCTTTGTCCCGGGCGCTCTCAATGACTTTATAAAAGAAGCAGTGGACAATCCCAGAAAGCCCTATTTCCTGTGTCTGGATGAGATGAATCTGGCCCGGGTCGAATACTATTTCAGTGAGATTTTATCTGTCATGGAGACCCGGCGTGACCGGGAAGGCCGCACCGTAACGGACCCGCTGCTGGGAGATGAGGCTTTTGGCCGTGACGAGCTGGCAAGGGAACGCTACGGCGAGCTTTACCTGCCGGAAAACCTCTATATCATCGGTACTGTCAGCAGTGAGGAAACAGCTTTTTCACTGAGCCGCAAGGTTCTGGACCGGGCGAGCCTTATCGAGATTGGACAGGTGAGCCTGCATCTGCAGAGCCCGCCGCGCACCATGCCAGAGCCAATCCATCTGGGCAACAGGTTTTTAAAAAGTGATGTTCTGGTTCTGGCTAACTGTACCCGCCAGCGGGACATGATTCAGGAGGTTGTCACGCTGCTTGAGGCGATGAATGGTATTCTCATGAAGGCCAACGCCCAGATTGGTTACCGGGTGCGTGACGAAATCTGTTTTTATCTGCTCTACAATGCCGAGTACGGCCTCATGAGCCAGGAGGATGGGCTGGATCATGCCATCCTGCAGAAGATTCTGCCGCGTATTCAGGGCGGCGGCTCCGCTGTGGAGTCTGTTCTGACCGATCTGTTCAAAATCTGTGCGGGTACCCGTTCCGGCAATGCAGTAAGAAACTATGCAGGCAACCGCGGAGGCCTCTTCCCCAAGAGTGCGGAAAAGCTGAGCGCCATGGTCAAACGCTTTGACCAGGAAGGCAAAACTTCCTTCTGGAGCTAAGCTGTCCACATATTCACATGTATCCACCGATCTTGTGGATAAACTGTTGATGATGTGGATAGATACAAGATATTGAGATTTTGAAACGAGTATGTTTGAAAAATAACAAAATATAGATAGCATCATTCAAAAAACACAGCGGTGCAAAAATTTCTCTGTGGATAATACTGGTGAGTCATTATTAAAACATAAATTAAGCTTGCGTTGTCCTCAACTTTGGATTATAATAAGGCGATGATGAAGCATCCGACAGATGTGTATCCAAAGCAGATGATTCCTTTTTATTGGAAAGTAAGGAGGGACTGTGACGGCCAGGCACTGCTGTAAACCTACCTTTCTCCACCTATCATGTTGTTAGATTTTCGAAAGCGAATGGCTCTTGTAGGAAACAGCACTCCCCAAACGGTGTTATGGCCCGCGGTTCCGGCCTTACCATTGATAAAAATTAAAACGCAGGGAAAGCTCAAGGTTTTCCCTGCGTTTTTTTAGTGTGAATTAAAATGAATAGAATCTGAGGCAAGGTTTAAAATTTCAAGCGCTGGTATCCGTATCGTTTCAGCGTCGGTCAGTCCTGCATCCATGAGCTTTTGACGTTTACGGATAAGAATATTCCAGCTGTTCATTTCCAGCTGGCGGGCAAAGCTCTCTTTGTCACCAGATTTTAGCAGGCTAATCAGAAGGTCAAGTTCCTCACCCTTTGCGTCCATATCGGAGTCGCCAAGGTAACTTAACGGTATCCCCCAGGACATAATATGGATGAGCGGGCTGAAAATCGCCCGTATTTCAGAGTTTTTATGAGAATAAAACACAGTTTTTAAAATCTGTCCATGAGTATAGAGGTAGTTCCTGCTCTGGGTTTCCTGTTCATAGAGGCGGATGATCTCGTCAATTCTTTCAGGGGTGATTGCGTTAAAGCTTTCCTGGGCAACGGTACGGACGTTAATGGTGACGAGCTGGAGTCCCATGAGGTAAAAAATCAGGCTTTTACGAGTCCCGGGACTGGAAAGATCCAGACTTTCTAAAGGCTTGCGGTACAGGCTTATCCGCGTTCCGCATCCGTTTATGGTCTCAGTCATGCCAACACTATTTAACAATGCGATGGTTCTTCGGATGCTGATCAGGGAGACACCGTATTTTTCGGCAAGAGTAGCCGGTGTTGGCAGAAATTCCTGGTTTTTATAAACGCCTTTTCGTATATCCGCAATTATGCTAACTGCCACGTTATAATATACCTGTGGTCTGCCTGCCTGTATGTGCCATACAAAGGGCAGTTGGTTGGGATTTTTGCCAAACCGATCGGTTACCTCCTTGTTCAAAAGGCCGATCTGTTCCGATAAAAGGCGGCAGACTCTGGTGAGAACCTGGCACATGCCAGCGTAATCCCCGGTGGCCTTGAAATCGGACAACTGGCTGAAGCCGTTCAAAAAAGAGGCAAAGGTGCCCAGATCATAGGGAAGGCCAATGGCGCTCATCTTTTTGGGGGAAAGATAAGTAAACATGGAGGCATCCAGGTGTACGCTTTCCAAAAGAGGGTTTCCAAGACTTGCGAGGACAAATCGCAGAGGATAGAAGAAGGGCAGGCTGTCCTCAAAGCTCGTCTGCAGAAGCAAATCCATCAGCTTTTCGGAGTCCTTTGGCTTCATAAAATAAAAAGCATGGAGCAAGGTCTTGGCAAATATTCCGGGCAGAAAGGCACGAAGCTCCTCCAGAGCGTCATGGCGGGCGGTGAAATGTTCAATATAACGCTCGCGGCATTCATCGTCACTGTAGGTAATGGTAACGATGGCGGGCCTTCCCCTTGTCAGGCGGATAAAGCCGTCTCGTTCAAGATTAATGAGGGATTGCCGTACCGTGTTGATGGAAATATTAAACTGTCCGCTTATTTTTTCAATGGTTGGCAGGGAGTCTCCTTCCCGGTAAAGACCAAAACGGATTTTGTTAGCGTAATGTTCATAAACAATTTGATAGAGATCTTGTGTATCTTTCAAGGTATTCATCCTTTATATTTAGTGTATAATCTATATTTTACCATTTATAGCCTCAAAATACCATGAATTGAGCGGCGAAATGCAATGCGGTTATGATTAAGGTGTAAAAAGAAAAAACTTCACCAAACGGTCACATTGCTGTCAGAAAGCCATCAGATTGGTTTGGTATCCTATTGATTATCAATTTACAAAGGAGTTAACATGAAAACGGAAGCTAAAAAGAAGAATAAAGCCAGTTTGGCCCTCTACATTGCCGCTGTGCTTTTCGGTATTTACGCAATTTTTTCCTTAATTAATACGGCTCTCTATATTTCAAATTTGATCAGTACCCAGTATATTACGGTATCTGAGAGCCTGACGGATATCATCGTTTATTTTGTCACTAATTGCGGTCCGTATATTTTCTATGCAGCTGCCCTGGGAGGTATGGGGTATCTGGTAGAAATGACAGCAGGACCCCGCAGGGAAAAATCAGCTGCGGATGAGAGTCAGACAGAGGAGAATACGGCAGAGGTAACCCCGGATGCCGATCTGAGTTCAGCGATGGAAACCATTGTGGATGAAGCAGCACCGGAGGAAGAAAGCACTGGAGAACCAGCAGCTTCTGGAGAAGCCGAAGCCAAACCGGAAGCAGATTCAGACGAAAAAGAGAACAGTGATAAAGAGGCGTCAGAGCTTTCAGATATTGAGAAAGCTATTTAGACCCTGTAAAAACAGAATATATGTTATTATCTATAACCATAAGACCGTCCGCCATCATGGCAGGCGGTTTTTGTGTTACTGCCCTAAAAATAATCATAAAATACGGTAAACTGTAATTAAAAATAAAATTTACAGGAAAAAATG
>OCAG01000128.1_pt1 | contig 89288 bp, 87 predicted proteins | sample 1477111 | NCBI WGS metagenome assembly OCAG01 (sample SAMEA2580288, study PRJEB22360) | human gut metagenome | biome: human gut; feature: human-associated habitat; material: faeces | place: Denmark | collected 2008/2010 | reverse complement strand
TTTTATAGTATTGCATTTTTTTTAATTATAATGCCGTTTATTTACGTAGTGATACAATATTCTGAATTAGGAATTAAAATAAATCAGATTTCATATCAATATACGCATGCAAACTTCTTTTCTGGAAGAAATATTGTATGGGAAATTGGTATAAACGGTTTTTATAAATCGCCTATAATAGGTCATGGAATGGACAATAATATTTTGCTGGAAGGAAGATGGACTGCATCTGCACATAATATATATATATATATATTGTTACAGGGCGGTATCATTGCATTGATATTATTTATTTTGTATTTACATAGTGTTTGGATGGAATTTTATGAATGCCTAAATAATAATATCGTACGTTTATCAGCTTGCTACCTTATAGGTAGTATGATAATAGCTTCTTTTGAACTAACTTTGATTGGAAACGCAGTTAATTTAGCTATATGTTTATGGTTGATTATATCGATAGGACTGATGAAAAAAAATAGTATAAAAAATCGATTAGCCAATAGATATGCTAAAAATAATTTTACGTAAATAAGGGAATAATATGGGAACAATAACGGCAGAAAGCTTTATTAAAAAGTTAGCTGGATTTTCAATGTCTACTTGGATAAATTGTGCCATTGGTTTTATAGCAATACCTTTAATTACACGGGTTTATTCAACAGAAGCTGTAGGTAAAATTAATTTATTTACGGTTTCGCTATCTTTATGTTATATGATTGTATATATGGGAATGGATCAAGCCTTTGTCAGATACTACTATGAGCCGCCAGATCATTGTAATAAACAGCAGCTATTTCAAGTGTGTTTGGCTTTTAGTATGGGGTTAGCGGTGCTTGCGGCTTTCCTTATACTATTTTTTTATAAAAATGTGAGTGCTTTAATTGTAGGAGAAGCATCATTTGTTATTTCAGTATGTTTTTCAATATCATTAATCAGTAATGTATTTTTGAGATTTTCCGGTTTAGTATATAGAATGGAGCAAAACACAGTTCTATACACGGTACAATCTGTTTTAGTTGTTTTTGTGAGTAAATTACTTTACGGATTCATGGGTCTTATAAATGCAGACTATCAATTCGCAATAATCACAATGTCAACAGGATTTTTAGTATTGATGGTAGTGTTTTGTTTCTTTCAAAGAAAGACTGTTTTTTATACCCCATTTAAAATAAATCGAACCATATCAAAAAAAATGCTGGTGTTTGGTCTTCCATTGATACCGGTATCCCTTTTGTCGTGGCTAAATAATTCACTGCCACAACTTTTACTCAAAAACTTTATAAGCTATTCAGCTATCGGGGTATACTCAAATACTGCAAATTTGGCAAGTATTGTACAGTTAATTCAAAGTGGTTTTAATACTTATTGGGCAGCTTTTGCATATGAAAATTATAAAACAGAGAAAAGCAAGATACAAAAAGTGCATAATATTATAACAGGATTAATTGTCTTATTTGGTTTATGTGTTATTTTATTTGATGATATTATTTTTTTCTTTGTTGGAAATGATTTTAAAGCGGGAAAAGCTTTTTTTCCATTTTTATTAATAACACCAATTTGTTACACAATTGCAGAGACAACGGGTTTAGGCATTAACATTGCGCAAAAGACTTATCTAAATATGATTACTTTCTTTGTAAACACACTCACTAATTTTGTGATTAGTATTTTGTTGATGCCTAAACTTGGAATTAACGGTGCGGCGATGGGTGCAGCTTCATCAGCAATTATTATGCTTGTATTAAAATCAGTTCTGGGTGAAAAGTACTATAAATGTATTACAAATTACAGAAAAACAGTTTCGGCTATTATAATTATTTCATTTGCAGCAATATGTAATTTTGTGTTCATTGATTTATTTTGGCTACGATATATTAGTGTGTTTATGCTAATTATTATTCATAAAAGTGAAATTCAGAATATAATACATGTTCTGTTGAAGATTAAAAAGGAGAAGTAATATGAATATAAAATCATTTTTAGGTAAAATTTGCGCAAAAATTGAAGTATCTTTAATAGTCTTAAAGACATCTTATTATCAAGAAAAAATAGTACAGGGAAAAAATACTAATATAGCAGGTTCAAATAGAATAGGAAATCCAGAAAATATTTTTATTGGGAATAATTCTTATATAAACGGAAATGGCTTTGTTTTTGCTTCAAAAAATTTAAAAATAGTTATAGGTGATAATTGTTTGATTTCCTATAATGTTCATTTACGGACAGATATGCACAACTACTTAAATAAAAATAAACTAATTAAATTCCAAGGTCATACGGAAAGAGATATTATCATTGGTGATGATGTCTGGATAGGATATGGAGCGCAAATAATGTCAGGTGTGACAATCGGCAGAGGAGCTGTTGTAGCTGCTGGAGCAGTTGTTACGAAAGATATACCACCCTACGAAGTATGGGGTGGTGTTCCAGCTAAAAAAATAAAAGAAAGAGTTTGAAAATGGAAAGTAATGTATTAGATAAAATTAAAAAAAGAAAAGTCAATGTCGCAGTCATTGGCCTAGGCTACGTAGGCCTCCCTTTAGCCGTAGAGAAAGCCAAAGCCGGCTTTAAAACCATCGGTTTCGACGTTCAGGAAGAAAAAGTTAAAATGGTCAATGAAGGCCACAACTACATCGGTGATGTCATCGACGATGACTTAAAAGAATTAGTCAATACTGGAATGCTCTCTGCAACAACAGACTTTTCTTTCATCAAAGATGCGGACTTTATCGCGATCTGTGTGCCAACGCCGTTGGATGCATACCAGCAGCCCGATATCAGCTATGTCAAATCATCAACCGAAGAGGTTGCTAAATACATGAAAAAGGGAACCATGGTGGTGCTTGAATCCACAACCTATCCGGGAACCACAGAAGAATTAATCAAACCAATCCTCGAACAGGGTTCAGGCTTAAAATGCGGCGAGGACTTTTATTTAGGCTTTTCACCGGAACGGGTGGACCCCGGCAATGCTATTTATAAAACAAAAAACACGCCTAAGGTGGTTGGAGGTATTGGCAAGGACGCCACCGAGGTCATTGCGGCCATGTACCGGACAGTACTGGACGGCGATGTCTATGAGGTATCCTCACCAGCCATTGCTGAGATGGAAAAAATATTGGAAAATACTTACCGGAATGTCAATATTGGTTTAATCAATGAACTGGCCATTTTATGTGACCGCATGAAGATTAATATCTGGGAAGTGGTTGACGCGGCCAAGACAAAGCCTTATGGCTTCCAGGCCTTTTATCCTGGCCCCGGCTTAGGCGGCCATTGCATCCCGCTTGATCCCTATTATTTGTCGTGGAAGGCTCGGGAGTACGGTTTCCACACCTCCATGATTGAAAGCTCCATGATGATCAATGACCGGATGCCAGAATACTGCATTGACCGCGCTTCGCGCATTTTAAACAGAGATAAAAAAGCCCTAAACGGCGCGAAGGTCCTCGCGCTCGGTGTGGCCTATAAACAGGACATTGACGACTACCGGGAGAGCCCGGCGTTAAAAGTCATTGAAAACTTTGAAAAAGTGGGGGCGCAGATTGATTTTTACGATCCTTTTATCCCAGAATATAATTATAAAGGGAGAATTCACAAGGGAATTGAAAAGATCAACCCTGAAATTATCAAAGGATACGACTTAATTGTCGTGACAGCGTCGCACACAAAGGTTGATTATGATATGATTCAGCAGAATGCCAAAGCCATTTTTGACACAAAAAATGCGATGAAAAATGTGGTAGTGCGCAATAATATTGAGTTGTTATAGTAGATGAGTTTTAATATAAAAGGATAAAATATGAAAATTGTAACAGTAGTTGGCGCAAGACCTCAGTTCATTAAAGCGGCGGCGGTATCACGCAAACTTAGAGAGAATCATAAAGAAATTTTGGTACATACAGGACAGCATTATGATGCGAATATGTCTGAAGTCTTTTTTAAAGAGCTTTCGATTCCGCAGCCTGATTATAATTTAGGGGTTGGTTCAGGCTCTCATGCGAAACAGACCGCAGAAATGATGGTCGGAGTCGAAGAAATACTGCTAAAAGAAAGACCAGATTATTTAATGGTCTATGGCGATACGAATTCTACCTTGGCAGGAGCCATTGCAGCGTCTAAAATATTAATTCCAATTATCCATGTCGAGGCGGGGCTGCGCTCTTTTAATATGGCGATGCCTGAGGAACAAAATCGCATTCTTACAGACCGGGTTTCCAAGCTTTTATTTTGCCCAACCGATACAGCAGTACGGCATTTGAAAGATGAAGGGATTGTCAATGGCGTCTGTAATGTGGGCGATGTCATGTGTGATGCGGTTTTATACTATTCTAAAAATCTTGAAAACTACAGTGATGATTACTTTTGGAATCGGCAGATAGGAATCTTTGGCGGTGTCGATCCGGCGTCAAAGTGGTATCTGGCAACCATTCACCGGGCAGAGAATACAAACACTGCCCAAAAGGTGGAAGCGATTTTAAATGCTTTTGAAAATTTGGATGCGCCAGTTTTATTCCCTGTTCATCCCAGAACAAAGGGACTCGTCAAAGAATTAATTGGTAAAAATAAGTACACCAATATTTTATTTGTCGAACCAATGGGCTATCTGGACATGTTATTTTTTACCAAAAATGCCATTAAAGTGGTGACGGATTCCGGCGGGTTGCAAAAAGAGGCTTACATATTAGATACCCCCTGTATTACGGTGAGAGACCAAACCGAATGGGTTGAGACTTTAAAGGGAAACCACAATATTTTAGCAAAGCCAGATTCTGATGATATTTTTCAGAAAGTAAATTACACAGAGATTGATTTTAAAAATAAAGCGAATCATTATGGTATTGGCGATGCTGCGGATAAGATTTGTAAAATTTTGGAGGATGTAAAAAAATGAACTACGCACTCATCGGCTGTGGCCGCATCGCGACCAACCATATCACAGCCGTAATGAATAACAACCTGACCCTTGTGGCTGTCTGTGATGTCATCCCGGACCACATGGAAAGCCTGCTGGCAAAGCACAGCCTTGAAAAAGACACCAGTATCCGGCGTTACACGGATTATAAAAAAATGATCGAAGAGAACGCCCTTGACTTAATCGGCATTGCCACTGAAAGCGGCCTGCACGAGGAGATCGCCCTGTACTGCATCCGCCACGGCATTCACGTGATCATCGAAAAGCCCATGGCCATGAGCATTGCCGGGGCTGACGCTATCATTAAAGCGGCCGAAGAAAACAACGTAAAAGTATCCGCCTGCCATCAGAACCGGTTTAACATCGCTGTCCAGAAAATGCGGGGCGCGGTAGAGGCAGGGCGCTTTGGCCGGATCTCCCACGGGTCCATCCATGTGCGCTGGAACCGAAATGAGGACTACTACACTCAGGCGCCCTGGCGCGGCACCTGGGCCCAGGACGGAGGCTGCCTGATGAACCAGTGCATTCACGGCATCGACCTGCTGCGCTGGATGATGGGGGACGCCATCGACACGGTTTACGGCGTGACCAGGCAGCAGCTTCATGATTATCTGGAGGCAGAGGACATGGGCATGGCCGTGGTCCAGTTTAAAAATGGTGCCGTGGCAACCGTCGAAGGCACCACCAACGTTTACCCCCAGAATCTGGAAGAGACCCTGTACCTCTTTGGAGAAAAGGGCACCGTGAAGCTTGGCGGCAAGTCCACCAACGCCATTGACGTCTGGGATCTGGCCGACGCTGATGATCATGAAAGCACTGAAAACAACGGCTTTCATGAAGCGACCAGCAATGTCTACGGCAACGGGCACACCAGCCTGTACCGGGATGTGATGGAAGCCATCGAGCAGGACCGGGCCCCCTATGTGGATGCCCAGGCCGGCAAAAACGCCCTGGAGCTGGTGCTGGCCATCTACCAGTCCGCGGCAGAGGGCAAGCCTGTGAAGCTGCCTCTGGATGCCTGTGCCAGCACCGATTTTACAGGAAGGTTTGAACGCTGATGGCCGATTACTTTGTACATGAGAGCAGTTATATTGATGATGAGGTCACCATTGGCAAGAGGACAAAAATCTGGCATTTCTGCCACATCCAAAGTGGCGCCATCATTGGGGAAAACTGCTCCTTTGGCCAGAACGTCAATGTTTCAAACCGGGTCAAAATTGGCAATGGCGTCAAGGTGCAGAACAATGTCTCCATCTACGGGGGTGTGGAGTTGGAAGACGCCGTATTCTGCGGCCCCTCCATGGTGTTTACCAACGACCAGACGCCCCGGGCCGAGTACCCCAAGGGAAGCGCCGGATATAAAAGAACACTTGTCCGAAAAGGCGCCACCATCGGCGCCAACGCCACCATTGTCTGCGGCCACACCATTGGCCGTTATGCCCTCATCGCCGCAGGGGCAGTCGTCACCCGTGATGTGCCCGATCACGCCCTGATGGCAGGCGTTCCGGCCCGGCAGGTCGGCTGGGTCTGCGAATGTGGTGCGGTTTTAGACAAAAATTTTATCTGTCCAAAATGCGGACGTAGCTATATAGAGAACGAAAACGGATTAAGTGAGAAACAGAGGTAACCCATGCAATTCAGAGACCTGAAAACCCAATACCACCACCTGAAAAAAGACATCGACGCCGCCATCCAAACGGTGCTTGACAACACGAATTTCATCTCCGGCGCCCCCGTCACCGAGCTGGAGGAGCAGCTGGCCAGTTACGTGGGCGTGAAACACTGCGAAACCTGCGGCAACGGCACCGACGCGTTATCCTTGGTGCTCATGGCCTGGGGCATCGGCCCGGGTGACGCGGTGTTCGTGCCGGATTTCACCTTTTTTGCCTCCGGCGAGGTCGTTGCCCACCAGGGCGCGGTGCCCGTGTTTGTGGACGTGGACGCGGACACCTTCAACCTGGACCCCGAAAGGCTGGAGGAGGCCATTAAGGCTGTGCTCAAGGAAGGCAGGCTTAAGCCAAAAGTGATCATCGCAGTGGATCTTTTTGGCCTGCCGGCCGATTATCCCAGGATACAGGCCATCGCGGATGAATATGGCCTCAAGGTGCTGGAGGACGGCGCCCAGGGCTTTGGTGGGGCCATTAACGGCAGACGGACCTGCAGCTTTGGCGACGCGGCCACCACCTCCTTTTTCCCGGCCAAGCCTTTAGGCTGCTACGGCGACGGCGGCGCTGTCTTTACTGACGACGCAGAGTTGGCGGCCCTCATCCAGTCCTACAAGATTCATGGCAAGGGCAGCTTTAAGTACGACAACGTGCGCATCGGGGTCAACTCCCGGCTGGACACCCTCCAGGCCGCCATCCTTCAGGTCAAGCTCAGAGCCTTTGCCGATACGGAGCTGGAGGCGGTGAACGCTGTGGCGGCACAGTACACCGAGGCCTTGGGCGGCAGGGTCAAAACTCCGGCTGTTCCAGAAGGTTTTTCATCCAGCTGGGCCCAGTACACCATCACACTGCCAGAGGTGGACCAGCGGGACGCCTTACAGGCAGCGCTAAAAGCCCAGGGGATTCCGACCATGGTCTATTATCCCAAGCCCATGCATGAGCAGACTGCTTTTGAGGACGTGCCCTTTACAAAAGGCAGCTGTCCAGTGACTGAATCGCTCTGTAAGCGGGTGCTGGCCCTGCCCATGCATCCTTACCTGACAGAAGAAAGTGCAGGCACAGTTGTTTCCCAAATAAAAAAATCATTGTAATCCCCACAACTTAACATGGTTTCCGGGACACATCCCAATCAACCGGTACGCGAAGCGTAAAAGCTTCGCGTGCCGGTTTTTTTATTACTTTAAATCAGCGGCAAGGAGGATTTTATGTCGAAGTGCGCAGAGCCTGGCACGTTTGAGCTGGAGGTTTTGATTGAGGAGAATGAGGATTTTGGCACAGCTTTTGAGAAAACGAGGAGCAGGGTTTTGAAGGCGCTGCTCGCAGAGATTAAGGAACGGTTTGGATACTCGCCGGAGGTCTGCAAGACCAGGCTCTTGGAGGAATTTTTTTGTGAGAACACCATTGACTGGGCATCGGATGTGCTGGGAGCAAAAAAGTCTGGGCTGGATTGGAAACGTCCTCATACGTCTGGAGAGACTGATGAGCCCGAAAAATGCGGGAAGCGGCTGAATAAAAACGGGTTTGCCATCCGGATGCTCATCGACCTCATGGATCACATCCGTATCTTTCTGGTGCCGGTGCTGCTGTGCCCGGACTGTCAGGAGCGGCGGGCCCTGGACGAGGCCTTTAACGCCCAGTACTGCCACCGGATTCTGCCGGAGGAGATGGTCAAGGGGTGTCAGTATGCGTCAGAGGTCTATGAAGCCCTGATCTGCGAGGGTTTTGAGCAGCGGTATCGGGAGGTGGAGGTCTATTTCAGCGAGGAGCGGGCAGTGGCCGTCAAACGGGATTTCAGGAAAATGGCCGGCCAAGCCGAGGCCAGGCTGTCCGGGCCTCTATCGGAGCGGGTGATCCCATTGGATATCCGTCTTCGGCTGCGCAGAGGTGAGAAGCCCAGCCGGAAGGACCGTTTGTTAACAAGGCTTGCGCGGATGGTGGTTTGGGTAAGGGAGCTGGTGCGGCACCCAGACGAGGCAGAGCCGGTCAAAAACTGGTACAGCCGGCTGCGCCGGTTATGCTCGGATGAAAACGGAGACCCCTGTTGGTAAAAAATGATCCCAACAAAAGCAAATCCAACGCGAAGTAGATGGTTTCAGGGTTAAAACGGGAATATAATAATCCCAACGTCAGTGTTAACAACCGCGGCGTTAATAATCAATGAGGAGGTACTGATTTGATGAAAGAACAATCGGTACAAAAGGGTTTTTCCAAAAAATCGACATGGGAGGCTCTGGTTTCCTGCGGCCAAAATCAGAAAACGGTGCAAAAGGTAAGCCGGGAGCAGTGCATGTGCCCGAAATGCTTTTACAGAGACATGGGTGAGGACGGGGGCTGTCTGTTCACCGCCACCCTCGAGAACCATGAGGGCCTGTGCATGAACTACCGGGGCGATACGGGCTGCTTTTCCTGGGCGCTGCACTACAGCGATGTGGATGAAGACAACGTGAAGGAACGGCTTTTTATCTGGCGCCACAAAGAGATCGGTGAGCTTGAGTGTATCCTGAAAGGTAAGAACCAGGCGCTTTTCAGCTGTGAAGGGCTGGCGGCGCTGATGGGGATTAAGTTCTTCGGCTTCCTGAAACGCTATTTTAAGCTGCTGAAGCCTGTGCGGCTCCAGATACCCGATGACACCTGCGTCGAGGGCTGCCGCGATGTTTTTTTTCTGGACTATCTGGGGCTGGAGCGCGCCCTGCTGCTGGAGACAGCCGTGGACCCGCGGCTGCGCTGGAAGCTCAGTGAGGAGCTGATGTTCGTCGGCGTCAATATCAAAAGGCTGCTCGAGGGAAATCAGGCCCTGCGGGTCGGCGTCGATGTGAAACTGGATTATGAATGGTAGGCCCTGTGATGAAAAAAGATTATTTACTCAAGCGCGTCTTTAAATTTGACGGCGTTACCAATCTGCGCACACTGGTGATTGAATGGCCGGTTTATGACAAGCTGGGCGAGGCCATCCACGATGCCTTCGGAAACCCCGTCACCCGGCGGGATGTGGGCTTTGTGGGCAAGGACGCGGCGGATATTCTGGAGTACCGCAACGCCTCCCACGCCATCATGCGCCACGTGGCTCCCGGCGACCGTACGAAACGGACGGTCGTCGATGGCGCTGGGCGCAGCCAGAAAATGTGGGTCATCAATGAGCCGGGCCTTTACGGGCTCATCTTCGGCAGCAAAATGGAGGATGCCAGACGTCTGGGCGATTTTGTGAAGCGGGTGGTGCTGCCCTCCATCCAGCGCTACGGGGCCTATATGGAGCCCGAAGTGCTGGCGCAGGCCGAGACCGACGACGCGGCCAGAGACGCGCTGTTTGAGGCGCTGAGAAAGGAGAAAGCCCACAGCTGCGCCCTGCTGGACGAGCTGACCGAGGCCCAGCCCAAAATCGAATTTTACGACACCATCGGCGGCGCTGAGAATGCCTGCTCCATGGGCGACACGGCCAAAATGCTGGCCAATGCGGGCTTTTTAAACGAGGATAATGACTGTCCCCTTGGCCGGAACAACCTGTACCGCCTGCTGCGCCGATGGGGTTACCTCTGCTCCCAGCCCAGCAGCTTTAACACGCCCTATGCCTGGTGCATGGCCAGAGGCTGGTTTAAGGTAAAGGAGAAGCGCCGCATCCTGGGCGGTGTTTCAGTGCTCGAGACCATGGTGCTGGTGACCGGCAGCGGCCAGGCCGAGCTTTTAAGGCTTTTCCACGAAAAGGCCCGTCTGGGAGAGGTGGCTGTCCATCCCTGCAGGTACCAGGCGCCGGCCCAGACCGGGCAGGTGTGATTGAATTACCTGACCGAGCTTCTGGCCTTTTACCACTGGCTTTCGACCCATCCCATGCCCGGGCTGCTTCAGGCCTACTGGCATCTGCTCATGTATTTTAACAACAAAAGCGCCCTGCCCGATGTGTCCGGCGTCTGGCACTGGCCTGTAGCCTTCAAGGCGCCCAACTCTGTCGTCATGGCCCGTCTTGGCCTTGATGACCGGCGCAAGGTCATGCGACAGAGAAGCAAGCTCATTGAGGCCGGACGGGTGACCTATGAAAAGGACACCGGCAACCGGGCAGGCTGGTACCGCATGATCCCCTTTGACAAGAGCCTTGCGCCAGGGTGGGCACAGCTCGAGAAACAAAAGCAGCCGACACAGGTGTGGACACAAACCAGTACCCAGAACGGACACACAGGCGGACTGTTTATAAACAATGCTTTAAACAATAAGCATGCGTCTCTATACAATCGTATTCCTGACGGCGGTGTAGCCCCCAGTCCGGAGGCAGCCATGGAAGCCATGAAGCGCAATGTGAACAGCGTGTTTGGAACCGATATTTTTAAGCTTTACGAGGAATGAGGTGAAAGAATGAACCGATATGGCAGGGGCAGGCCAGTGGTAAAAACGCGCCGCCCCTATTACGCCCGCGCAGACTGCCGGGCAGGGCTGACGCTCTGGGCCCGAGACCCGGAGGATGCCGAGACCCAGTTTCAGGAATTTGCGGCCCAGGTGGAGGACCGCTTTCCGGAAATTGTTCTGGAGCTGCGAGAGCTCCGGGAGGAGGATGTTTTATTTTGAGAGGGGGCTTTATTTGCAGAAAAATAAAAAGACAGTGGATTACACCGCTTTGGACGCTTTGGTTAAACGCGGCCAGCAGGGAGACAAGACAGCCGTGGAAGCGCTGCTGATGGCTTTTAAACCCATGCTCTGGTCAGTGGTCAGCCACTATGTCTACAACCGGGAGGAGCTCGAGGACGCGTACCAGGAGGCCTGCGCGGTGTTTATCGAGGGGGTACGGGATTTTGCCCTGGACGCCAGGATCTACTTCCAGACCTTTATGCAAGGGCGGCTGGTCCACTATTTTTTAAAAAGGCGGGAGGGGCGCTTCAGCGCGTCGCTTGCCGGGACCCTGTCCCTGGATAGGCCGGTGGAGGGCGCCGATGGCGCCGTGGCCCTGGCTGAGCTGATCCTGGATGAAAAGGCCGATGTCGAGGGAGCCTGCGTGGCGGCAGAGCAGCAAAAGGCACTCCTGCGCGCCTACAGGAAGCTTTCACCCGGGCAGCGGGAGGTGCTGCGTTATCAGTATCTTGAAAAAGGAACCCTCTCAGAGCTGGCAGCCCAGAAGGGGGTGAGCCCAGCCGCCATCACCCAGACCCATAAACGGGCTCTGGCAGCTCTGAAACGGCATTTATGACCGGTGTTAAAAAATTTTTATAAAGAGGGGGGTTAAAATTCGAGCCAAAACCGGATTGTATTAGTGTAAGGCAGCGATGCCAAAACGCAAATACAGGAGGTAAGAAAAATGGCAACCATTCAGAAAAACACCGAGTCCATCGGGATGAAGATCACCGTCAACCACGGCGAAAGAGAGGGGAAGATCGTCAAATCCTCAAAAACCTACGGCGACATCAAGGAGAGCGTGACCGACGACGCCTTTGTAGCCACCGCCAAAGCCATCGCCGGCATGCAGGAGCCCATCCGGGAGAAACAGGTGAAGGTGACGGCCGAGGAGTTAATTGAAGTAGCGTAATGGGAAAAAGGGGCGGAAGCCCCCTTTTCATGAGTTGATAGTGGATAGTGAATAGTGGATAGTTGTGGTGCAAACCAGCTTTGCCGGTTTGATTCTAAATCAAATTGCCTTTGGCAATTTGTTCATAAACTATCCACTATCAATTATCAACTATCCACTAAAAAGAATACAGGTAAACCAGAACCACAAAATTAAAAATAAGAAGGAGACTACAAAAATGCCAACAACCAGCAAAGATTTAACCATCACGTTCCAGCGGACAGACGGAAACCCGCACAAAATCACCATCCCGGATTACAGAGAGGGGATCACCGATGCCGAGATCAAGACAGGGGCCCAGGCCATTGTGGACCAGGGCGCCTTTGAACCCGACGGGTTTGCGCTGGCCAAGGTGGTAAGCGCGGTGAAGGTCGACACCACCAAAACCGAGGTGGTCATTGAGGAAACAGCTTAAAAAAGGGGGCGAAAGGCCCCTTTTTTATGTGGAAGGTTGAAAGTGGAAGGTGGAAGGTTAAAGAACTTTTTGGCGTTCGCCAAAATGATGATGAACTCGGTCGCAGGCCGCTTTAGACAAATGTGAAAAGCACATTTGTACCAGAAACTTCCACTTTCCACCTGATTAAGAAGGGAGAAACCATGAAAAACATTTATAAAACCATCAGTCAAAGATTAATCCTCTCAGTCCTCCTCCTCGTTTCCTGCGTCTTTCTCATAGGTCTGAGCCTTAGGGCGGAGGAGCCTGTGCCGACGGCGGAGCAGGCAGTGGGGGAGCCAGAGCAGGAGCTGCCCGCTGAGCCGGAAGCACCAGCCGGGGTGCCGGAGGACGCGCCGCTGCCCGCGGAGGAAGTGCCAGAGGCTGAAACACCAGTACTCATGGCCACTGCCCATTTTGCCATGGAGGAGTACCGCTGTGACTGCGGTGGCTACTGCGGCGGCTGGCCCTGTCCCATGAACCCCGCGCTCCTCGATAAGATTGAGGCCCTGCGCGGTGTTTTTGGACAGCCCGTGATCATTACCTCCGGTGTGCGCTGTGAGGCGCGCAACGCAGAGGTGGGCGGGGTGGCGTGGTCTTTTCACATGCGGGGCTGCGCCGCAGATCTTTACTGCCCCGGTGTGGCGGTGGGAGAGCTGGCCGGGGCGGCAAAGGATGTGGGCTTAAACGTCCTGCCTTATTATGCGCACGGTTATATTCATGTTGAAATTTAAAAATTTAGCGAAATGGAAAGCGATGTATTTTAAAAATCGCCTTAAACACAAGGCCTTTCCCAAAAGTGTGTATAAATGACACAAATGTCGTTTATTACATAATAAAATCAGAGCATTTAAAAAAGACTGTTCAAAAAATGAACAGTCTTTTTAGTATCAGTGAAATTTAAGGTCCCAGTTGCGCATTTCCTCACTCTTAAAGGCCACGCGGCCTCCAAGGGCCTCGTGAAGCTCTGCGAGCATCCGGGGCTTGTCCTGGTTCAGGGTACCGGACAGGTTGATATAGTTTGAGATATGGTTGGAACGGAATACCGAGCCGGGGCTGTCCAGGTGCTCCATCATCAGCAGGGTCTCCCGGGCCACCTCGATGGGGGTGAGCATCTGGAAATCACCGCGCTCTACCTCGGGGATCATGGGCGCCTGGCCTTCCAGCCGGAAGGTGAGCAGACCGATGTACTCGGGGTTCATAGCGTTCAGTGCTTCTGCCGTTTTGACTGCGTGCTCCTGCCAGCGGGCTTTGCCGCCAAGGCCGGAGATGGCCGTGACCGACAGCTTCATCCCCGCTTCACGCACCATCCGGCCGGCTTTTATGATCTCGGCGGCGGTCTCACCCTTGTTCACATGGGAGAGAATGGCGTCGCTGCCCGATTCCAGACCCATGTAAATCATCTTAAGCCCCAGGGCTCTGAGCCTTCTAAGCTGCTCCGGTGTCTTAATCAGGATACTTCTGGGCGAGCCGTAGCTGGTGACCCGGCCGCACTCCGGAAAGATTTCCTGGATGGCGCCCAGAATGGCCTCCAGATCCGAAAAACGGCGGACCAGGGCGTCCCCATCGGCCAGAAAAATCCTGTTTACAGGGCCATAGGCCTCCCGGGCCTGCTTCAGGTCCCCAATGACGTCCTCGAGAGGGGGGACATGGAAGCTTTTTTCTTTATACATATCGCAGAAACGGCATTTGTTATGGCTGCACCCCACGGTAGCCTGGATAATCAGGCTGTAGGCCTCGCTGGGCGGCCGGAATACGCGTCCTTCATAGCGCATGGCTGTCAACTCCTTTGCGTGCTAATTATTTTGTTTAAATAATTATAACACGCTTTTGCCAAAAAGGCCAGGCGAAACTTTGGTTTGCATTTTCTTTAAGGCTGTGTTAAAATTTATTAGTCCGAAACCGGACTAATTTGGTGAGGTGAAAAATGAAAGCGCAAGCGGTTGATAAAAAGTTTTTTAAGTTTGTCCTGCCCTCCATGTTTACCATGTTTTTAAGCGGGCTTTATACCATTGTAGACGGCTTTTTTGTGGGGCATGCTGTCGGTGATGTGGGCTTGGCGGGCATTGGCCTTGTATGGCCTATTACAGCGGTGCTCATCGCCCTGGGCATGGGCATCGGTGTCGGCGGCTCTGTGCTCATGTCCACAGCGCGGGGCGCGGGGTGTGACGAAAACGCCAACGCGGCCCGGGCCAATACCCTGATGCTGCTGGTGGCAGCCAGCGCGCTGCTCACCTTGTTCCTGGTCTTTATGAACCCAGTGCTCGTATATGCCCTGGGGGCAAGGGGCGAGGTGTACGACGCGGCCATGGCCTATATCCGGATCATTTCCATTGGCGGCAGCATGCAGATACTGGCCTCTGGCCTGATCCCCATGATCCGGAACAGCCACAAGACCATCCAGGCCATGGTGATCATGAGCACAGGTCTTGTCTGTAATATTATTCTGGACGCCTGCTTAACCATGGTGGTCCCCATGGGGCTGGCCGGCGCGGCGCTGGCCACCATTATCGCCCAGTCGCTGACAGTGGCCGGAAGCCTGATCTGCCTTTTCCGGGACCGGGAGCACCCTGTCCGCAGGCGCCATTTCCGGCTTCAAAAGCGGATGATGGTCAAGATGCTGAGAATTGGCGTGTCCCCCTTTGGCCTGTCGCTGATGCCGTCGGTGATCACGGTCTATAACAATCTGCAGTGCCTGGCCTACGGCGGTGATCTGGCAGTATCGGCCTACGCGGTCATCAATTATTTTATCGGCTCAGTCCTGCTGCTGCTGGAGGGCGTGGGTGAGGGCATGCAGCCCCTGATCAGCTATGCGAGCGGTGCCGGGGACTATGCGGCCATGAGGCGGCTGAAAAACAGAGGGCTGATGACTGTGCTCGTCTTTTCGGCGCTGTTTTTGATCGCCTGCGTGCCGGCAGTGGACCTGCTGCCCGGTTTTTTTGGCACCTCGGCCGGGACGGCGGCGGTCATCCGGTCAGCGCTGCCCATTTTGGGACTGGCCTTTCCGATGATGGGGCTGGGCAAGCTGTTCACCTCCTATTTTTATGCCTGCGGCGAGACGCTGTACTCCACCCTGCTGGTCTATCTGGACCCGGTACTGTTTACGCCGCTGTGCATTTTTATCCTGCCCAGGCTCTTTGGCCTCAAGGGGGTGTGGATGGCGCTGCCAGGCGCCCAGGCCCTGATCATGGCAGTGCTCGTGGTTCTGTGGGGGCTGCACAAAAGTACACTCAGAAGCAAGGAGGCAGAATATGCAGGATAGTATTCAGAACACGCTTAGAGCCTACTATGATTTCTGGTTCAGCTGCAACGCCCTGTACGAAAAATGGGCCAAGCGGCAGGGCATCACGGTCAATACCCTGTTTGTGATCTACACAGTGAACGCGTATCAGGAGACCTGTAACCAGCGGCTGATCTGCGAGAAGCTGATGCTGCCTAAGCAGACAGTGAACACCATCCTGGAAGCGCTGACCCGGAAAGGGATCGTCGAAAAAAAGGCCGACCCATCAGATAAACGCAACAAGCGTATTGCTTTTACCAAGACAGGTGCAGACTATGCGGGACAGCTGTTAAAAAGCCTGAGCGCTTTTGAGGAAAAGGCCCTGGGCACCATGACACAGGAGGAGCGGGAGGCCTTTACCCGCACCAGCCAGATCATGCTGGCGCGTCTGGAGGAGGCCCTCGGGACAGATTCTTGAAGGAACAGAGTGAAATTTTATCACACAGACAGCTCCAAAAATGATATAATGAAGCGAATACCTTCAAATGGAGAACAGAATGAGTGATAAAAAGCAAACAGTGCAGCCATGCAGCAAGCTGGTTCTGACCATTCTGATTCTGGCCATTGTTTTTCTGGAGGGGCTGGCCGCCTATGATTTTGTATCCGGCGGTGCCCTGGCCTATGAGAACTGGTCCAGAAGCTTCAGAGAGCTGGAGGAATTGACACAAGCCCGGGAGATTACCGTAACGGCCCGGAACGACATCCAGTCTTTTGGCCTTGACACGGCGGCAGAGGACTGTATTCTAAACTATATGACCCTGTATTTTGACAGTGTGGCCTCCCTGGAGGAACAGGACCTCACGGCCCTTTATGACACCGCAGAGGCATCGGCAGCCAAAGCCGCCGCCATCGACCAGACCGCGCTTTCCTACCTGATCGGGGTGAGAAAGCTGCAGCCAAACGACCTTAAAATGGATGCCTGCAGCATCGGCGTCACCTATGTAAACGCAGCCCCGCAGCCCGGCGGCGACGTGCAGATCGAGTTGTTGGAGGACCAGATCGTCAATTTTGCCTTTATCCCAGAGGTCGATGCCAGCAGCAGCGGCATCCGGCATCAGTTCACACTCCGGAAAAGCGGCGATGCCTACCGCATTGTGGCGCATGAAAAGGAGGAGGACGGCTACCTGCTCATCGAGGAATGCTTTGAACAGGAAACCGAGGGTGAAGGTCCCAAAAATGTCCAGGAGGTTCTGGACCAGATCCGGGATTCGCTGCTTGAAAACGCCAGGGCCGCGGTCGATTACCAGAACGCCCAGCGCTTTACAGCGGCAGACAGCCCGGCAGCCGATAAGCCCCACAGCCATCCCTATGACCGGGACGCGGCAGTGGCCTACGCCATGGAGTGGGTCGATCCCCTCACCGTAAAGCGCAACCCGGACTGGTTTCTCTATGACGGCTACGGCGGCAACTGCAATAATTTTATTTCGCAGTGCCTGTATGCGGGCGGCATCCCCATGGATTGGGACGGCTATGCCCAGTGGAAATGGTTTGACGATGAGGTGGATACCTGGAACCAGCCAAACGGCCGGTCGCCGGCGTGGGCAGGGGTCGATGAGTTCTATAACTACGCCGAAAACAACAGTGGCTTCGGCCTGGTGGCAGAGGTTCATCCAAACCTGTATACCGGCGAGCCCGGAGATGTCCTGCAATACGGCGCCACCGGCGAATGGCGGCACTCGGTGATCATCACCGATGTGATCTACGGCGAGGACGGCAGGGTTCAGGACTATCTGATCAATTCCAACACAACCGACAGAATCAGCTATCCGGCCAGCGCGTATGCCTACTATGATTTCAGGCTCATACACGTGCTGGGCTGGAATGATTAAAAAGACGGCCGTCCGAAACGGGCGGTCGTCTTTTGGCGTCAAAAAACGTTAGCCTTAGGAGGTAAAGCGTTCAGTAGAGGTTTGTTAATGGAGAACGAAGAATTGAGAATGGAGAATTACAGGAACAAAATGCCTGCGCATTTTGAGTTTAATTGCGGCCATAGGCCGCTGCTTTAATCGCTTTTTCGTTAGAAAAAGGGCACGTGAATTCTCCATTTTCCATTCTCAATTCTCCATTGAAATACCTTTTACTTGAACCTTAAATCAAACTTGCGATTTTTTTCACACGCCCGGCCGCGGGTCCTGTACAGCTTCTCCGATTTAAAGCTTGACAATTGAAAAGGATTAGCATATAATGTAAACAATTAATCATCAGTTTAAGGACTTGAGTCTAAGAGTTGTCCGTATTATACCTTGTTACACCGTGTAACGTCTGTTTGTTGTGCGATGAGGTATGATACGGATTTTTTATACCTAAAATTAGGAGGGATTGTTTTGGAAACGTCTAAACTGGAGCGGCTGCTCGCCGGCTCACGGATCATCCCGTCAGTCAATTCGGCCGAGGGCCTGAAATGTGTGCTCACAAAGACCAGCCTGCCCTGCGTCATGCTCAAGCTGGGGGATGTCAATACCCTGCCCAAAATTGTCAGGCTGATTCACCAGTATGGCCGCAAGGCAGTGGTGCACCAGGATTCCATCAAGGGGCTGGCCCGGGACCGCACCAGCATTGATTTTCTGTCAAAGCTGGGGGTGGATGCTGTCATCACCATGAAGCCCCAGTGTGTGCGGTGGATAAAGGAGGAAGAAATGCTCTCGATTCTGGGGCTGTTCCTCATTGATACCAACGCCATGGCCACAGGCGTCCAGAGCATTAATGAGAGCCGGCCCGACGCGGGGCTGGTCATGCCCATGACCATACCGGGCAGCATTTATGACGCCATCCTCCGCCAGATCCGGGTGCCGCTTCTGGCAGGCGGGCTGGGCATGGAGGAGGAGCTGGTGACAGCAGCTCTTGATAACGGCGCCCTGGCGGCGGCTGTCACCAAGCCGGCGCTGTGGCAGACCATTGGTTAATGAGCCTTCTGGGCTTAAAATATATTTTAGTGGAGGTAATCGAATGAAAAAAACTGTTTTGATTTTTGGGGATTCAAACACCTGGGGCTGGAAGCCCTCAAACGACATGATCAAGCCGCTGGAACGCTGGGATGACGATGTGCGCTGGCCAGGCGTGCTGCAGGCCGGCCGGGGGGACGGGTACAAGGTTATCGCCGATGGGCTCAACGGCCGCACCACGGTCTGGAACGACCCCATCGAGGAATACCGCTGCGGCAAGGACCAGATCATTCCAACCATGGATGCCCAGGCGCCCTTTGACATGATCATCATCTTTGTGGGCACCAATGACCTTAAGGTGCGCTACACCGTATCCCCGCAGGATATCGCCAACGGCGTGGGTATTCTGGTGGATAAGGCCCTGCATCAGGTCGGAGACTATACCGGCGAGCCCAAGGTGCTGCTGGTAGGCCCGCCGCCGCTGGGGCCAATCGCAGACGGCGTGTTCAAGTACATGTTTGCAGGGAACGAAGAAAAATCCAAGGATGTTGCCCAGTTCTATAAGGGCGTGGCCGAAGCCTACGGGGTCGAGTTCTTTGACGCTGGAACCGTTGTCAAGAGCAGCGACGAGGATGGGCTCCACCTTCAGGCAGACCAGCACGAGCTGCTTGGTAAAGCCATGGTAAAGGAAGTTAAACGCATTATCGGATAGTGAAAATAAAAAGCGGACAGGCCAGAGGGCCTGCCCGCTTTTGTGCTTTTACCGGGTCATATCATCAATGGATGGGTGGCTCGTGTGCTCACGGCTGTTGTGCTCACTGATGTTTACCGCCGCTTCTGAATTCAGGTCAATTTCTTCTGAAATCACATCCTCCACGTCCAGCTCTTTGGGACGCTCGGTTTTATCCTTGCGGTGCAGCTTGTTTTTTATCTTATCAAATTCGCCTGCAATGGTGTGTTTGGTCATTTTGTTTTCCTCCTCATAATAAACAGCATAAATGCCTTTCTGCTTCATTTATACCCAGGGTGGGGAGGGAGTATCAAAAAAGATGACCGCCCGTTTTGGACGGTCATCTTTTTGGTTATACGTGATCACTTCACAGCTTGCGCCACCCGTAAGTGCGCAGCTTTCGGATAAAGCTGTCGATATGGGAAGCGGCAAAACAGCCCGCGATGCCGGCAAAAATTAGTATTAAGAGTAAAATGATATCTGCCATAGTTTCCACCTTCTTTAAGCACAGCATATCACGTTGCGCGTGAAGGTGGTGTTAAGGCTTGGCGGATCGTATAAATATTTTATAAAGACGCGCTCTGGGGCCTTTATTTTTTGTCGTCCATCAGATTGAGCTCAGACATATAGGCGCTCTTGGTCGCCAGTTTTTCATCGGCTTCCTTCTGGAACTTGGTAACCGCTGTGACGGCTTTCTTAATCGGCATGAGCGTGCCGGCGCCGCCAATACAGCCGCCCGGACAGGCCATGCCCTCTAGCAGGTAGCCGTCACGTTTGCCGGCCTGGGCCAGCTTCAGCATTTTCTGGCATTCCTTCAGGCCCTCGGCGCGGTCGATCTTGACATCCACGTCCGGGTAGAGGTCATGGACTGCGTTGCAGATGGCGTCTGCCACACCACCGGCCACAGAGTAGCCGCGGCCAGCCGCGGTTGCGTCGTCCAGCCTGCCGTCATCCTCAAGGTCGCCGAACTCAATGCCCTTGGCCACGAACATACCCATGAGCTCCTCAAAGGTAATGACAAAGTCCACGTCGCTGCGGACACTCTTTCTGGAGGCCTCCAGCTTTTTAGCTGCGCAGGGGCCGATAAAGACAATCCGGGATTTGGGGTGTTCTTTTTTGATAATGCGGGCAGTGGCGACCATTGGGGTCAGCTCACCGGAAATGCAGTGGGCAATCTCCGGAAATTTGGTCTTGGCCATGACAGACCAGGACGGGCAGCAGGAGGTGCCGATAAAGGGATCGTCCCCCTTAACGACTTTGTTGACATAGTGGTGGGCCTCCTCAACAGCGCCCAGGTCAGCGCCCAGGGCCACCTCGACCACATCGGCAAAGCCCAGCGCCTTAATGGCTTCTTTGATCTTTTCTGGCGTTGCCAGAGGGCCAAACTGGCCTACAAAGGCCGGGGCGATCTCAGCGATGACCTCATCGCCCTCCTTGATGGCGTGGATCAGCTGAAAAATCTGGGTTTTATCTGCGATGGCGCCAAAGGGGCAGTTGACCAGGCACATGCCGCAGGAAACACACTTGTCATAATTGATCTTGGCGCGTCCCAGCTCGTCGCTCTCAATGGCGTCGACGCCGCAGGCCGCCGCGCAGGGCCGGTCATATTTTACGATGGCCTCGTAAGGGCAGGCCTCGCGGCAGCGCCCGCACCGCACGCATTTTTCCTTGTCAATATGGGATTTGCCATCCTTCATGTAGACGGCGTTTACCGGACAGACTGATACGCAGGGGTGTGCCAGACAGCCCCGGCAGTTGTCCGTCACCATAAAGGCTTTAGGCTCACAGGCGTCACAGGCAAAAGGAATAACATTGACCAGAGGTGGATCATAGACCTTTTCTGCGATGGCGCTTTCCTCCACATCTCTGGAGATGGGGGAGGGCTGATCGACCGGGTATAAGGGCAGGCCAATGGCGAGACGCAGGCGCTCACCGATAATGGCTCTTTCCTTAAAGACACTGTCGCGGTAGTTTGCGACCTCGCCCGGTATAATTTCAAAAGGGATTTCTTCCACTCTACTGGCGTAATCGCCGCCCTCATAGGCCATCTTGGCGATGGCGGCAAAAACCTGACGGCGGATTTTGGTCACAGGTGTGTAGATTCCTCTCATTTACAAATTCACTTCCTTCTTGATTATTTTGTCATTTCAAGAATTTGTGCCATAACAGTTTCCGTATTTGCCTTTTCGATCACAACATTTCCGACAGAAACAATAGGGGATTTCATTCCATGCTTTGCCTCGCCGATACATTTAACCGTTTCGATATAAATACCGCGTGAGAGCTCAAGGACATCCTTAACATCGTTCAGGCTTTCGATGGATTCGATGATGTCCATAGCGCCTTTCATCACACATTCTGTACAGACACAAACTGCTACTTTTAAATCTTCCATGTTTTCTCCCCCTGTTTGCTGGCCGCTGGAAAATGACGAAGGGCGTTGCGCCCTGTGTTTCGTCATTTATCATGGGCCAGCCGTTAAATTTAAGTTCGATTTTTATTAATTTTTAAAGCTGTGGATCGGAGCGGGAATTTTGCCGCCGCGGTTCACAAAGACAGAACAGTCATTGGGATTGACTGCCATGATGGGCGCGGTACCCAGCAGCCCGCCAAAGGAGGCAGACTCGCCAAGGCCCTTGCCGTATACCGGGATCAGGCGGACAGCGGTGGTTTTGGCGTTGATCATGCCAATGGCCGCTTCGTCAGCAATGATGCCGGAGATGGTCGCGGCAGGGGTATCGCCAGGAATGGCGATCATGTCAAGCCCGACTGAGCAGACACAGGTCATGGCTTCCAGCTTGTCAAGGGACAGCGCGCCCATGGAGGCCGCCTCAATCATGCCCTCGTCCTCACTGACAGGAATAAAAGCGCCGCTCAGGCCGCCAACAGAGGTGGAGGCCATGATGCCGCCCTTTTTAACCGCGTCGTTGAGCATGGCCAGCGCCGCGGTGGTTCCGTGGGCGCCGCAGTGTTCCAGTCCCATCTCCTCAAGAATGCGGGCAACCGAGTCGCCGATTTCGGGCGTTGGGGCCAGAGAGAGGTCCAGGATGCCAAAGGGGACGCCCAGGCGCTCTGCCACCGTGGTGCCCACAAGCTGGCCGGCGCGGGTGATCTTGAAGGCGGTTTTTTTAATGATCTCAGCCATCTCGTCAAAGCTGGCGTTCTGGTGTTTTTCAAGGGCTTTCTTGACAACGCCTGGTCCGCTGACACCCACGTGCAGCACGGTGTCCGGCTGGCCGATGCCGTGGTAGGCGCCTGCCATGAAGGGGTTGTCCTCGACCGCGTTGCAGAAGACCACCAGCTTGGCGCAGCCAATGGAGTCCTCATCGCGTGTGAGGTAAGCGGTCTGTTTGACAATCTCGCCCATCATTTTAACCGCATCCATGTTGATCCCTGTTTTGGTCGAGCCAAGGTTGACAGAGGAGCAGACACGTTCGGTGCAGGCCAGCGCTTCGGGAATGGAGTTGATCAGGTTGAGATCGCCCCGTGTAAAGCCCTTGGGCACCAGCGCAGAGAACCCGCCGATAAAGTTGACGCCGATTTCGTGGGCAGCTTTATCTAAGGTTTCGGCGTAGGCCACATAGTCGGTGTCGCTGCTGGCCCCCGCGATCAGCGAAATGGGCGTCACAGAGACACGTTTATTGACGATTGGAATGCCAAACTCGGTTTCGATGCGTTCGCCCTGGGATACCAGGTGCTCAGCCATTCGGGTGATTTTGTCGTAAATTTTGCGGCGGGCTTTTTCGCCGTCGGCGTCGATGCAGTCCATCAGAGAGATCCCCATGGTAATGGTTCGGATATCCAGATTTTCCTTCTCGATCATGCGGACGGTTTCGAGCACATCTTTAAACATTGCCATTGTGCCTCACCTCTTAAATGGAATGCATGGCATTAAAAATGTCTTCATGCTGAATGCGGATCGACATGCCGATGGTCTTGCTGAGCGCTTCCAGCTCTTCCTTAAGCTGCGCGAAATCGCAGGTCATCTTGGTGACATCCACCAGCATGATCATGGTGAAAAAGTCTTGCATAACCGTTTGGCTGATGTCCTCAATGTTGGCGTTGCTCTCTGCCAGAATTTTGGACACATTGTAAATAATTCCTGTGCGGTCCTTACCAATGACCGTAACTACTGCTCTCATTTATACACGTACTCCTTATCATTTAATGACGTTGAAAAATATGGGTGCTGACAAATTTTTAAATTTGTCAGCAGCATCAATCCCTACTATATTAAACTAAAAAAGCGCGCAGAACAAGGGGTAATGTGGGTTGAAACGGACTTCAGCTTAAGGAATACCCAAAAATCATTAAAATAAAGAGCAAAAGTAAATATTTAATTTTTTAAGATTGATGGTAATAACTTGTCCCTGGGTGGTGCATTGTGGTATAATGTGGGGAGAATTGGTGTAATGACCCAATAAAGTGGGGGATTTGTGGAAGAAAGGGTGGCGTTTGGCATGTTCTTTGGTGAATACGAGCATAATATTGACGACAAGGGCCGTCTGATCATCCCGTCCAAATTCAGGGAAGCGCTTGGCAAGGACTTTGTCATCACCAAGGGGCTTGACTGCTGCCTTTTTGTCTTTTCGACAGAAGAGTGGGAGATCTTTGTGAACAAGCTCAGGACCCTGCCCATCTCCGACAAGGATGCCCGGGATTTTACGCGTTTCTTTTTCAGCGGCGCCTCCGAGTGCGCGCTGGACAAGCAGGGGCGTATCTCCATTCCCGCGCCTCTCAGAAAGCATGCCCGGCTGGAAAAGGAAACCAAGATCATCGGCGTTTCCAACCGGCTTGAAATCTGGAACACAGAAAATTGGGACAACTACAACAATATGGACGTCAGCGATATTGCCGATAAAATGGCAGAGCTGGGAATCTAGCAGAAAGGAGGGAACCTTTGGAATTTTCACACACAACCGTGCTTTTGCACGAAACCGTTGACGGGCTGATGATCAGGCCGGACGGTACCTATGTCGACGGTACCCTGGGCGGCGGCGGCCATTCAGAGCTGATCTGCAAACGCCTGAGCGCAGACGGAACCCTGATCGGTATCGACCAGGACGATTTTGCTCTGGACTACGCGGGCAGACGTCTCGCGCCTTACGCGTGCCGCAAACAGCTTGTCAAAAATAATTTTGTTCATCTGAAAGAGGTGCTCGGGGAAGCCGGTGTCTCGCAGATCGACGGCATCATTTATGACCTGGGGGTTTCCTCCTTTCAGTTTGATGATGAAACCCGGGGCTTTTCCTACCACCATGACGGCCCACTGGACATGCGTATGGACAGCGGGGCAGAGCTGTCGGCCTATGAGGTCGTCAACGCTTATCCGCCGGAGCGCCTGAAAAAGGTGCTGCAGGTCTATGGGGAGGAGCGCTTTGCCGGCCGTATTGTAAACGCCATTATAAAGGAAAGAGAAACGAAGCCCATTGAGACCACTCTGGAGCTCAGCGAGCTCATCAAGGCCGCCTACCCGGCCAAAGAGCGCTTCAAAGAAAAGCATCCGGCGCGCAAAAGCTTCCAGGCCATCCGCCTGGAGGTCAACCATGAGCTGGACATTTTAGAGGATGCCTTTTCAGCGGGGATCGAAGCACTGAAGCCCGGAGGGCGTATGTGCATCATTACCTTCCATTCCCTTGAGGATCGGATCGTCAAGCATTTTTTTAAGGACAAGCAGAACCCCTGCACCTGTCCGCCGGAGTTCCCCGCCTGCGTGTGCGGGAAAAAGCCGGAAGTCAGGATTATTACGCGCAAGCCGGTGCTTCCCGCGCCGGAAGAGATCGAGGCCAACAGAAGGTCCAGAAGCGCTAAATTAAGAATTGCAGAAAAGCTATAGAACAAGGAGCAAAATCAAAATGGAGAACATGCAGAACAGTTGGGTTATTTCTGATACCATGAATTTGGATGCTGCTTCAGCCAGTGAAAGCCTGGGACGGACCAGCACCCGCAAAAAGTCATATAAAAAAGCTAAAAATAATGTAAAAGCCGCAAAAGCAGGCAATCGAAAACGCCGCGGCCGCGCCAAATCCAAGGAGCTTACCGGCTTATCTTACCTTATGATTGCAGCCGTGCTTATTTTTGTGGTCTGCATCGGCCTTTTGTTCCAGCAGTCCATGATTTCAGAGCTGAACGAGGAAGTGCGCACCATACAGGCAGAACTTGAGGACAAGCAGGCAGTCAACGACAGTAAAAACGGGCAGATCATGGCCAGCACCGACGATCTGAGCGGTATTGAGGCCACAGCCAGAGGCTATGGCATGACCACGCCCACTGCCAGCCAGTATGTCTATGAAACCACCATGGAAAATACACAGAGAGCGTCAGCGGACACCCAGAGCGACAGTTGGCTCCGTTCGATTTTTAAATAATCGAGGGTGACAATGAGAGCGCGTAAGAAAAAAAAGAAAAATTTAAAGCAGTCCCGTATGTATTATGCAATTGTTATTTTAGCAGTTGCATTTTTAATACTTGTAATAAAACTGATGTATCTCCAGATTATCGACTCCACCGACCAGTACTCGCGTCAGGTGGACCAGCTGGTGGAGGAGGTGCCGTTAAAAGCCTCGAGGGGGAATATCTACGACCGCAATATGCGCATCCTGGTACAGGACTCCTCAGCCGCCGCCATCCACGTCATCCCGCTGGAGGTCAAGGAGCCCGAAAAGCTGGCAAAGGGGCTCAGTGAGAAGCTGAACCTTGATTACCAGGAGGTTCTGGACAAGGTCAACAAGACTGAGGATGACAAGGTTGAGGTGAAAAACGGGGTTAAAAAGGGTGACGGCGAGAAGGTCGTCGCTGGAATCCCTGAGGGTGTCAGCTTTTTGGATGGCACCGTCTACGCGGTGCCCGATGAGATCAAGGATCCCGATTCAGCCGCCCAGGTATTGGTGAGCGTGCTGGGCATGGATTATGACGACGCCCATGAAGTGCTGACCCGAAAGGAAAACAGCGCAGTGCTCATTGAGGGCAAGGTCGATAACGCCCTGGCCCGAGAGATTAAAGAGGACCAGGCCATTAAAAATGAAAAAGGCGAGACAAAAAGCTATAACGGCATTGAGCTCATTGAGGATAAACGCCGCTATTACACCAACGGCAATTTTGCCTCCTATGTTTTAGGGTTCACCGGGCAGGACCATACCGGCCTTACCGGTGTCGAATCCTCCTACAATGACCAGCTGAAGGGTGACGACGGCATCATCTATTTCCAGAAGGATGCCCAGGGCAACCAGATCCCTTCGCAGACAAAGATCATCAAGGAGCCGACCCAGGGGAAGGATCTGACACTGACCATCGACAGCAACATTCAGATGCTGGCCGAGAGAGGGCTTAAATCCGCTGTTGAGGAATGGAAAGCCAAAAGCGGCACGGCCATTGTCATGGATACCAAAACCGGTGAGATCATCGCCATGGCCACCCAGCCGGATTACAATCTCAACGACCCTTATGCCATCAGCGATTACTACAGCTCAAAGCACGCGGGCGACCTTAAGGACAAATCCAAGGCCGACCAGCTCAGTGAAATGTGGAAAAACCCGGCGGTCAGCTTCATCTACGAGCCTGGTTCTACCTTTAAAGCTGTAACAGCGTCCAGCGCTCTTGAGGAAGGCGTGGTGACACCGGACACCAAGGTGTACTGCAGCGGCTCCATCAATATTAACGGCGTAACCGTCAACTGCACCGGCTCCCACGGCACACAGACCGTTTCAGAAGCCATTGCAAACTCCTGTAACCCAGGGCTGGTCCAGATCATTCAGAAGCTGGACCCGGCGTTGTTCTATCAGTATGTTTATAACTATGGCTTTGGCAAGCAGACAGGCATTGAGCTTCCAGGGGAGGAAGCCGGGATCATCAACCGTCCCTTTGACGGAAACGGCGAGATCAACCTTCTGGATTACGCCACCTTCTCCTTTGGCCAGGGCCTTGCCACCACACCCATTCAGCTGCTCTCAGCGCTGAACTGTGTTGTCAACAACGGCTATTATATGAACCCGACCATCATTGGAAAGGGGAGCAGCCAGCAGGAATATGTCAACAACCAGCTGAACGGCCCCAAACAGATCATTTCCTCCGACACCTCGGCGGAGATGCGCAATATCATGAAAAATGTTGTCGCTGAAAACTCGACCCTTGCCAGCCTGGCAGAGGGCTACAGCATTGGCGGCAAGACCGGTACAGCCGAAAAATTTGTGGACGGCGCTTACAACAGCACCTACTACGTCACCTCCTTTTTCTGTTACGCGCCGGTCGAGGACCCTCGCTACTCCATTCTTCTGGTGCTCGACGAGCCTGACCCCAGCGCCTTTGGGGGAACCAGTGCCGCGCCGACTGCCATCAATCTGATGAAGCAGGTTCTGGACTACATGGGCGGCCAGACCGACAGCGACACCCAGATCCAGCAGAACGCCATTACTGTGCCGGACCTGGTCGGCCAGGAAAAGGATTTTGCTGTTAAGATTCTGGAGGAAAAGGGCATCAAGTATAAGCTGGATGTAAAAGGCGATGGCGATACCGTCATTTCCCAGAGCTTCCCGGCCCAGAGTGTCTATGACCCCAATACAGAGCTGGTCCTGGAGATTGGCTCCCAGAGCAGTGAAAATGGCAATAAAGTAACAGTTCCGGACCTTAATGGCATGTCCATTCAGTCCGTCAACGAGATTGTCACCGGTCTTGGCCTCAACCTCAAGGTTACCGGCTCCGGTTTTGCCGCCGAGCAGTCTGTGGCGGCGGGAACCGCCGTGGATAAGGGCAGTGAGATCAGCGTGACTTTTAAACCTTAAAGCATAAAGTAAAGGCAGCGACGACCGTACGAAACGTACGGTCAACGGTGTAGCGCGGGACAAGCAATAGATTTTTTTAGGATGCCGCAAATCCCAGCACTCTTATCTCACAGCTTCGACAGCTTTGCCAAAAATATACCAATTTGTTTCTCAATGAAACTGTAGGCGCAGTTCGGTAAAGTACCCTGATTGCGCCATATACCATAATATCCATTGGAGGTTCACAGCTGCTCACCGGCGACCGCCCGTTTCGTACGGTCGTGACGCTTAAGCTTAAAATCATCATTGAAGAAGCAGGATTTTCTTGCTTCTTTTTGTCAATTTGTAAATAAAATATAAAATTGTTGGAACCTTGCCTGTGGTTTTGCTATAATAAGAAAGTATGTAAAAATTTCAGTTTGTCTTTGACAAAACAACAGGAGAAAGAAGATACTTAAATATGGAAAAAATTTCACTTGAACAACTGGTGAAAATCACAGAAGGCCGGCTCATCCAGACAGGAACAACCGACTGGATCAGCGGCGCGGCCATCGATAGCCGTAAAATCGAAGAAAATGATCTTTTTATCCCCATTAAGGGTGAAAAGGCAGATGGACACTGTTTCATCAAAATCGCAGCTGAAAAAGGCTGTTCAACAAGCTTTACAGAGACAGAAGCTCTGGATTTTCCAGAGGGGATCAGCGTCGTTCTGGTCGAATCTTGCCTGGAAGCCATGAAGGCCCTGGCGAAGTACAACCGGGAGCGCTATGATATACCGGTCATCGCCGTTACCGGCAGCAGCGGAAAGACCACAACCAAGGACCTCATCGCTTCAGTGTTGTCCCAGAAATACAAGACCCTGAAAACCCAGGGGAATTTCAATAATGAATACGGCATCCCCCAGACACTCTTTAACTTACAGCCAGAGCACGAAATCGCCGTGATCGAGATGGGCATGGACCATCTCGATGATATCCGTAAATCCATCGGTGAGGTCAGACCCCATATCAGCGTCATTACCAATATCGGCACAGCCCATATCGAAATCCTGAAAACCCAGGACAACATCCTGGCCGCCAAAAAAGAGATCTTCGAGACCATGGGTCCCGGCGACATTGCGCTGCTCAACGGGGATGATGTGTATTTAAATAAGATCAAAGAGGATGAAGAACCCTTCTCGGTTGTCCGGGTGGGGATTAAAGGTGAGGATCTGTCACTTAAGGCAGAACAGGTCGATTCCTCCGCTCAGGGCATCCGCTTTGTAGCAGATGGCGAACACTTCCACTTCGCTTATCCTGGCATTCACAATGTTTACAACTGCCTGACCGCCATCTGGCTCGGCAGATATTATCAGATGACCCATGAAGAGATTCAGCGCGGGCTCGACGCCTTTAAACCAAGCGGCAACCGCATGGATATCGTCAGGGTAAGAGAGGCCACGGTCATTAACGATTCCTATAACGCCAACCCCGACGCCATGAAGGCAGCTCTCGATATGCTGTGGGATATGGGGAAAAGCTGCCGCAGGCTCGCGGTGCTCGGCGATATGCTGGAAATGGGCGAGATGGCTGAAAGCGGGCACCTCGAGATCGGTGCTTACGCGGCAGAGAAGGCCGATGTGCTCATTGCGGTGGGACCGGAATCAAAAGCCTACATCAAGGGGGCAGGCGCCAGCCTGGCAGATGAACGATGCTTCTGGACTGCCGACGCAGAGGGCGCTGGAAAGCTGCTGAGAAAGCTTATGGCGCCGGGAGACGTGATTCTCATCAAGGCCTCCAGGGGCGTGCATCTGGAAAAAACACTAAAAATGATTCAGGAGTAAAGGAAGAGGAAACAAGGAAAAGATGGATACTTTAAAAATTTCAATTGTCAGTTTATTAGTCGCATTTATCATTGTCTGGCTCGCCATGCCGAGAGTCCTGCCGATTCTGCACCGGCTGCACTTCGGACAGGCCATCCGCGAGGAAGGCCCGCAGAGCCATATGAAAAAATCCGGCACCCCCACCATGGGCGGCCTTGTCATCCAGGGCGCTGTCCTCATCGCTGTTGTGATCATCAGTTTATTTACTAAAAAATGGGACTTTTTCCCATTGATCGTGATGGTGGCCTTTGGTGCCATTGGCTTTATTGATGATTTTATCAAGGTTTCAAAGAAGCACAACCTGGGGCTGCGTGCCTGGCAGAAGCTGGTGCTCCAGTTTGTGGCGGCCCTGGCCGTTGCCCTTTACGCGGCATGGACACCCGCCATCGGCACAGAGCTAGTCATTCCGTTTATGGGTACCACCGTTGATTTCGGTATCTGGTATGTTCCTTTTACCTTTTTCGCTGTCGTGGCAGTGACCAACGCCGTCAACCTGACCGACGGCCTTGACGGCCTCGCTTCCGGCGTTACAGCCATTGTGTGTCTTTTCTTCCTGGCCATGTCTGTGGCCCTGAATCAGGTCAGCACCGCTGTTTTCAGCGGGGCAGTGATTGGCGCGTGCCTTGGCTTCCTGCGCTATAACTCAAACCCGGCCGAGATTTTTATGGGCGATACAGGCTCCATGGCTCTGGGCGGCGCGGTCATTGTGATGGCCATCATTACACGGATGCAGATATTTGTGCTGATCGCAGGTCTGCTTTATGTGATTGAGGCCCTGTCGGTGGTTATTCAGGTGGGCTATTTCAAGCTGACTCACGGCAAGCGCTTCTTTAAAATGGCGCCGATCCACCATCACTTTGAGCTGAAGGGCTGGAGTGAGACCCGGGTCGTCACCGTTTTCTGGATCGTTACGGCAGTCTTTGTGGCACTGGCATTTTTATGTTTATAATTTAGGAGGCGTAAGTACAATTGAGTGAGAAGATTTTAGTGATAGGGGCTGCCCGCAGCGGTGTGGCGGTTTCAAAGCTTTTAATGGATTGCGGCAAGAGCGTAATACTGACCGATAATCGTCCTGAGGACGTGGTTCTGGCAGAGTTTCCCCAGGTGCGGGAGACCTTGGCAGAGCTTGAGGAAAAGGGCATCAAAACCATTTTTGGCAGACAGATCGATACCAGGGTTATCAATGAGATTGACCGTGTGGTCACAAGCCCGGGCGTGCCGTTAACCATTCCAATCATTGCCGAGGCATACCGCTGCGGCGTTCCTGTTATCGGCGAAGCTGAGCTGGCGTACTGTATGACAAAGGCCCCCTTTGTAGCCATCACCGGCACCAATGGCAAAACCACCACCACCACACTCACGGGTGAGATCTTTAAAAACAGCGGCCGGAAAACCTACACGGTGGGCAACATCGGAGACCCCATCAGCAACTATGTGATGGAAGCAGCGCCCGAGGATGTTTTTGTGGCAGAGATCAGCGCGTTTCAGCTTGAGACCATCAATAAATTCCGGCCAGTCGCTTCGGCCATTTTAAACCTGTCGCCAGACCATATGGACCGGTATGGCACCATGGAAAATTACATTGCCGCCAAGGCCCGCATTTTTGAAAACCAGCGCGGCGAGGACTTTCTGGTGCTCAACGCCGATGACGAGCAGGTCTGTGAGCTGGGCCGCCAGGCACAGTGCCGGAAGTACTATTTCAGCCTGGATAAAAAGGTGGCACAGGGCGCCTATGCCATGGACGGCGGTATTTTTATCAATGACAATGAATCGGTCATTCCCATCTGCCGCATCGAGGAAATGGGCATAAAGGGCCCTCACAACGTACAGAACGCTCTTGCGGCCACAGTGCTTGCTTATTTTATGGGCGTGGACGTGGTCAGCATCGCAGAGACGCTGAAGTCCTTTGGCGGGGTCGAACACCGGCAGGAATTTGTGGCGACCATCGGTGGCGTGGATTATATCAACGATTCCAAGGGCACCAATACCAACGCGGCCATCGTGGCACTGAACGCCATGACCAAACCGGTCATCCTCATCGCCGGGGGCTACGATAAAAAGGAAGATTACAGCGAATTTATCGAAGTGGTCTGTAAAAAGGTGAAACGCATGGTGCTAGTCGGAGCGACCGCGCCGCAGATCGAGGCGGCAGCCGAGAGCCAGGGCTATTACAGCACCGTGCGTGTGGGCGATTATGACGAGGCGGTCAAGGTCGCCTCGGAGTGTGCCGCTCCCGGCGATGTGGTGCTGCTGTCACCGGCCTGTGCCAGCTGGGATATGTTTGACAATTTTGAAATCAGAGGACAGGTCTTTAAGGATTTAGTGAAGCGAATCGGGAGTAACTGATGAAAAAAGGAAAAGTAGACAGGCCGTTTGTCATCGCTCTGTTGATTTTGGTAGGCTTTGGCCTCCTGATGGTCTTTAGCGCCAGCATGTATTCTTCAACAGTCGACGGCAGCAAGGGCTACTCGCTCTTTCTCAAGCAATTTGGGTTTGTGGCGCTGGGGCTCGTTGTAATGGGCTTTATGAGTAATATCGATTATCGCAAATACAATCATAAGAAAATCAGCATGATTTTGCTGGGCGTGACGGTCTTTCTGCTGCTCCTTGTATTGATACCGGGCATCGGGGTAGAGGTCAATGATGCCAGGCGGTGGCTGAATGTCGGCATCGGCCAGTTCCAGCCCTCAGAGCTCGCAAAGGTCACAGGCATTCTCTACCTTTCCTCACTGCTCGCGCGGGAGCCGGAGGTACTGAATGGGAGCACCTGGGAATTTACAAAGCAGTGTATGGCGCCGATTTTCCTGATCTGCGGCATCACCGCCATTGAGCCCTCGCTGAGCGCGGCCATGGCCATTGGCTTCGGCATGGTGGCAGTGCTCTATTTTGCAGGGGTGCGCTTTAAACGCTTTGCGCCTTACGCGGCAGTCGGCGTGGCAGGCGTCGTTGTGCTGATGATCATCGAGCCCTGGCGCCTGGAACGCTTTAATGTATTCTTGGGCCGCGGGAGCGTTGACTATCAGATCACCCAGTCACTCTTAGCCATTGGGACTGGCGGCATTTTTGGACAGGGGCTGGGCAATGGCAAGCAGAAATTTCTGTTCCTGCCAGAGCTCCAGAATGACTTTATTTTCGCCAATATCGGCGAGGAGTTCGGCCTTATCGGCTGTGTCTTTGTTCTGGGTCTTTTCGCCTTTATTATCTGGCGGGGCTTCAAAATTGCCAACACGTCGCCGGACCGGTTCGGTTACCTTTACACCAGCAGCGTCATGCTGCTGCTGGGCTTTCAGGTGTTTGTAAACGTGGGGGTCGCCACCTCGGTCATCCCGGTTACCGGGATGGCGCTGCCCTTTGTCAGCGCTGGCGGTACCTCGATGGTGGTGCTCTTTGCCATGCTGGGGCCCATACTCAATATTTCAAGGCAGGCGGACCTGCGTAAAAGGAAAGGGAGAAGAAAATGAAAATATTAGTAGCGGCCGGCGGCACCGGAGGCCATATCTATCCGGGCCTGGCCATTGCGGATAAACTAAAAGAGCGCCTGCCCGGTGCCGAGATCCTTTTTATTGGCTCCCAGGTGGGCATGGAAAAAAACATTGTGCCCAAGGAGGGCTATCCTATTGAGTACATCCGCGTCCGCGGTTTTGAACGTGAGCTGTCGCTGGAAACGCTGGCGGCGGTCAAGGGGATCTTTGACGGCATCTCAGATTCAAAAAAGGTTTTGAAAAGGCATCAGCCGGACCTGGTGGTAGGGACCGGCGGCTTCACCTGCGGCCCGCTGCTTCTCGAGGCAGCCAAGCGGGGCATTCCCACCATGATCCACGAGCAGAACGCCTACCCGGGCAAGACCAACCGGATGCTGGGGAAAAGGGTGGACCGTGTGGCCATCAGCTTTAAAGAGGCCGCCGAGTATTTTCCGGAGGACAAGACCTTTCTGGCAGGCAACCCGGTGCGCGACGTGTTTAAACAGACAGACCGCAATGCCCTCAGAGATAAGCTTGGCCTGAAGGAGAACCAGCGTCTGGTCGTCATCATGGGCGGCAGCCAGGGGGCAGGGAGCATCAACAATGCGGCCGCTTCGTTTATCGCCCGGAATGCAGATAACCCGGAGATGGTTGTCTATCACCTGACCGGGAGAGGACAGTACGATAAAGTCCTAGAAAAATTAAAGGAAAATGGTGTAAAATTAGATGATTGCCGTAATATAAACGTATTAGCCTACAGCAATGATGTCCACACCCTTATCGGCGCTGGAGATTTAGTTGTCAGCCGTTCTGGGGCCATGTCGGTGGCTGAGATTGCCGCGGTGGGCATTCCATCCATTTTGGTGCCCTACCCAATGGCAGCCGGAAACCATCAGGAATTCAATGCCCGTGTTATTACCGATAACGGCGGCGGTATCCTGATCCATGACGCCGAGCTGACCCCGGACCTGCTGGCCGAAACCATTCCGGCCCTGCTCCGGGATGAAAAGGGGCTTGAGAAAATGCGGAGGGCCACAAAAGAACGGGCAATACTGGACGCAGGTGACCGGATTTGTGCAGAAGCTTTGAAGCTGATCAAATAAATTGAACAAAAACAAATAAAAAGGGTGACAAAAACCGGTAAATGGTGATAAAATGGATGAAAAGCTGCAAAGACGTAAAAAATTAAAAAAAAATAAAAGGAAAAGACTGCTAAAATATGTTACACTATTAGTGGTTGCTGTTTCTATTTTATTTGTCTTTATTTTTGTCATGGCAAGCGCCATTTCCGCCGGTGTGTTTAACATCAAGCATATTGAAGTAATTGGGAATGAAGTTGTCGATAGCGAAACAATTGTAGAAACTTCAGGAATCAATGAAGGTGAGAGCATTTTTTGGGTAGATTTAAATAAGGCTCATTATAATATTGAGGAACTCATAAATGTTGAAAAGCTGGAGATTACAAAAGTCATGCCGGACAAAATCGTGATCAGGGTAAAGGAAGCACCGGCAATCTGCGCGGTTAACTATGACGGCAAGATCAATTATATCAACCGTGAGGGGCTTCTGGTTGAGCGCAGCGAGTACCTGCGAAAAACGGATATCCCCATTGTTACGGGCTTCACGGATATTACCATTGATAAAATCGGGCATCCGGTCACCTTCAATCCGGACTGGAAGTTTGACACAGTCATGGAGATTCTGAAGACCTTTCAGAATGACGGAAACCTTGCGAAGATTTCGGAAGTGGGTATTACGGAAAATAATACTTATCGGATCATTACAAAAAATAATGTGGTTATGACCGTGTCGGATCTGGATAACTTTAAAGGCTCTTATGATTATATCAATACGGTTTTTGCCGAGAACAAGAGCAATCTGGACATCAATCTGACCACTGGCGGTAACAAACCGATTCTGAAACCAAGATAAACTGAGGTGAAGGCTTGAAGCGAAAAGGCAGTTTGGCGATTGCGCTAATATGTATTTTTGTGGGTGTTTTGATTATCCTTCAGATGAAAACAGTCGACCAGTTGGGCGGGACGGTTGATTCCGAGCGCGCCGGCGACCTGGCTGCTGAGGTAAAAGCCCTTGAAAACAAAAATGACGAGCTGAACAACCAGCTCGAGGATCTCGAAAAACAGCTGGCAAACTATGAATCGGATGCCGCTGGAACCGATGATGTCATAAAGAAAAAACAGAAGGAAATGGAAAAGGAACGCGTGCTTGCAGGTGTGACGGATGTGACGGGCTCAGGCCTGGTCATCACCATTGATACCGACAGCACAGATTACGACGCTTCCCTCTATTCCAAAAGCTCCGATCTGCTGCTCTCACTGGTAAACGAGCTGAACGCAGCAGGTGCCGAAGCCATTTCCATCAATGGCGAGCGTTTGATTAATACTTCGGAGATCCGCCAGGCGGGCTCCTATATTAATATTAACCGTAACAAATACGGTGCACCCTTTGAGGTGAAAGTCATTGGCAATCCTCAGGATCTGTCCGCTGCCATCAAAATGCGGGCTGGTGTTGTGGATGTCATGCAGTCCAATAAGCTGAAGGTTTCTATTTCACAGGAAGACAATGTTCTGGTAAAGGCCTACAGCGGTGTGATTGACTTTAAGTATGCCAAGCCGGCCTCAGGCAGTGGGGCCAGTGAATAGCGGTGGGCTATGAAGAATATAAGTGAAAAAGCCATGAACCGGATACTGGTTTTGGTCTTTCTGGTGGTTGGCATCGGAATGGCTCTGATCGTTAAGGAGATTGGCTCAAAAGACATTCCGGCCCAGCGTACCTTTGTCAACGCGAAAACCCTGTACAATCAGGAGCTTGAGGAGGATAACCTCAAGGTCAAAAATGAGGAGCTTGGCAAAAAAATAGCAGCTGAGCAAAAAAGACTCGACACCTACGAGGAGGCCCGGAGGGCCATCGAGGATGAAGGGTCAGTGGTCGATACTGTCGGCCAATATCTGGATGCAGAGCTCGAAAACTATAAAATGGCAGACGGTTCTGTACCGATCCAGGGACCTGGCATTGTCATCACGCTGGAAGACAGCGACAAAGCCATCGAACCTGGAGAAAATCCCAATAAATACCTGGTGCATAACTCAGATGTACTGGCAGTCATCAACGAACTGAAGGCAGCCGGCGCAGAGGGAATCCAGCTCAATAAAATGCGCGTGACAAGCAGCAGCAATATCGACTGCGGCGGCGCGGTCATAAATGTGGATGATGAGATTTCCTCACCTCCATTTGTGATTGAAGCCATTGGAGACCCTGAATCTATGTATATTTACTTAAATTCTGATGAAAGTGTTATTCAACTGTTGAAATATTGGGAAATAAAGGTTAATATAGAAAAGTCAGAATATTTACTACTCAACAAAAGTAATAAACTGTAATTTGATTTTTTGCAGAGAAACGGGGACAACGATGCTATATCCATTAATAGGGCTGCTTGCAGGGCTTTTAATCGGTGTTGTTTTGCCTTTTGAAATACCGCTGGCATATTCATCCTATCTCTCAATCGCGATACTCGCTTCGCTGAATTCAGTATTTGGCGGCATTCAGGCAGACCTGGAAGGAAAATTTGACCAGAAACTGTTTATCACCGGTTTTTTTGGCAACACCATTTTAGCGGCGCTGCTGACCTATATCGGTGACAGGGTAGGAATTCCAATTTATTACGCAGCAATCTTTTATTTTGGAACCAGCCTGTTTTCAAATTTTGCGAAGATCCGGCGTTATTATTTCCGGTCTGGCAGCAAAGAATCAGATCCTAAAGCGATTTCAAAGGAGCAGAAGCATGGTCATTCAACCGGCCATAAGGCTGAGCCTATAGAAATAATACATTCCACGACCGATGATTTGGACGAGACAGAGGACTATGAGGAAGAAGACTACGATGCCGTCGAGCTTGACGAGAACGGCTACCGCGGAGACGCTTCCGACGAGGATGAAGTCTTTGAAGATGATGAAGAACTGGATGAAGAACAAAAAAATGATGATAAAAAACAAACTAAGAGTTTCTTACGTGAAATAGAGGAGGAAGAAAAGTGATTGAATTAGATGGCTACAATGATAATTTTGCGAGAATTCGTGTAATTGGTGTTGGCGGCGGCGGGAACAATGCCGTTAACCGCATGATCGAATCCGGTCTGAAGGGTGTTGACTTCATATCCATCAATACTGATAATCAGGCATTAGCCCTGACCCTGGCTGAAAAACGCCTTCAGATTGGTGAAAAGACCACCGGCGGTCTTGGTGCAGGCGGTAACCCGGAAATGGGTCAGAAGTCTGCGGAAGAAAGCCGTGATGCCATTGCAGATTTAATTCAGGAAACAGATCTGTTATTTATCACTGCTGGTATGGGCGGCGGAACAGGTTCCGGTGCTGCGCCGATCATTGCAAAAATTGCCCGTGAAATGGGAATCCTGACCATTGGTGTTGTCACCAAGCCATTCTCTTTTGAAGGCCGGGTCCGTATGCGCAACGCTCAGATTGCCAGTGATTTCCTTCAGGACAATGTCGATGCGCTGGTGACCATTCCAAATGACCGCCTGTTAAGAATGGCGGATAAGACCACTTCTTTAAGAGACGCTTTCAAACTGGCAGATGATGTTTTATTACAGGGTGTTAAGAGTATTTCTGACCTGATCTCTATGCCGGGTCTCGTAAGCCTTGACTTTGCCGATGTTAAGACCATCATGAAGGATGCCGGTCTGGCGCACATGGGCGTTGGCCGTGCCTCCGGTGAAAACCGTGCCGAAGAAGCAGCAAAAGAAGCAATCTTAAGCCCGCTTCTGGAAACCGAAATCGACGGTGCTACCGGCGTGCTCTTAAATATTACTGCAGGCGAAGACCTGTCACTCTTTGAAGTGGACAGAGCCGCTACCATTGCGAGAGAAGCTTCTGACGAAGACGCCAACGTTATCTTTGGTGCGACCATTGATGAAAGCTTTGGCGACGAAATCCAGATTACGGTTATCGCCACTGGTTTTTTACCGGCAGAAGAAGTGGAAGCTAAAAAAGCTGCTATTCTGAACAGTGCAAATGCTGCTGCTGCTGCAAATACAACTGCTAAGCCTGAAACCAAAACAACCAGCGGTGCTGGCGAATTTGCGATTCCTGGATTTTTAAGCAACGAAGACTAAGGTGTCTGAATGAAGTGTCCCTTTTGTGATTATGACGAAAGCAAAGTAGTTGATTCACGACCTGTTGAAGAAGGCACTATGATTCGTAGAAGAAGGGAATGCATCCGATGCGCCAAAAGGTTTACAACCTATGAGCGGATTGAAAACATTCCCTTGATCGTTGTTAAAAAGGGCGGCCAGCGTGTCCCCTTTGATAAAAATAAAATTTTGAACGGGATGATCAAAGCCTGTGAAAAACGTCCGGTCCCCATCGACAACATCCAGCGTGTTGTTGACTTGATGGAGAAGGAACTTTATCAGGTTGAAGATAAAGAGGTGGAATCATCCTATATTGGAGAGCGCGTCATGGATGCGCTTAAGGATATCGATCAGGTGGCCTACGTTCGTTTTGCATCAGTTTATCGTGAGTTTAAGGATGTCGAGTCCTTTATGGATGAACTGAACCGCCTAATGTCTGAACGCTGAAGGCGTGGAGTAGTGAATGAAATTTTTTGAAAAAACCATTGCGTCCAAAGAGATTTATAATGGACGTATCTTAAATTTAAAGGTCGACGAAGTCGAGCTTCCGGATGGAGGGACCTCTTTCCGGGAACTGGTAGACCACAAACAGGGTGTCGGTATTCTGCCTGTCAGAGGCAACCGGATTATTTTCGTGCGCCAGTTTAGAAAGGCCATCGAAAAAGTGATCCTGGAGATACCGGCAGGTCTGGTTGAAGTGGGTGAAGATCCAAAAGAGGCAGCAGTGCGGGAGCTGCAGGAGGAAATTGGCCTGAAGCCCCTGGATTTGCACTTTTTAGGAGAAATGTGGCCCTCGCCGGGATTTACCAATGAAGTGACCACTTTATTTATGGCGTCTCAATTTGTTATTGAGCCGAGAAAACAGGATGATGATGAATTCATCGAAATTGTCGAAATGCCTATACGGACAGTCCGGGCGCTTTACCTTAAGGGGAAGTTTTCAGACGCAAAGACTGCCTGTGTTTTAGGTCGCTTTTTTTCTCTTATGTAAATAAAATCATCGAGGTGGTCTTTTATCATCTGTGTCGCACACAGGATAACAGATCACTTTTCTTATTATTTGTAACAAATAAATTAAAGCTTTTAAGGAGAAACTGAATGACAGAAAATTTTGTATTTTCCGGTCATGACACAGTAGCGTTAGCGCAGAAATACGGCACGCCGCTTTATGTTATGAGCGAAGATATTTTAAGAGCCAACATCAACCGTATTAAGGACGCCTTTGAATCAGCAGGCGCGGTCTACGATGTGAACTATGCCGGTAAAACCTTTTTAAATATGGGAATGTGCCGGATTATTGAAAGTGAGGGCATCTCTCTGGATGTGGCCTCAGGCGGAGAACTCTATACGGCTGTGAAAAGTGGTTTTAATCCTGCCCGTATCTGCTTTCATGGCAGCAATAAAAACCAGGCCGAGCTGGAAATGGCGCTTGGCTACAAGGTAGGCCGTATCGTCATCGACAGTGAATGGGAGCTGGAGCGGCTGCAGCTTTTGACTGAGGAGCTTGAGCAGCCTGTCAAGGTGCTGTTTCGGGTGTCTCCCGGAATCGAAGCCCATACCCATGAGCTCATACAGACTGGGAAGCTTGACTCCAAATTTGGCCTGCCATTGAGCCAGGCCCGTGAGATTATCGGCCGCACAAAAGAAATGAACTATGTGGAGACTGTCGGCATTCACTGCCACATCGGCTCTCAGATTGCAGATGAAAAGCCTTTCTTACTGGCTTCGGAAGTCATGCTCGATCTTTATAAGGCATTGCTCTCCGATGGCCTTAATCTGACTGAGATTAATCTGGGCGGCGGCTTTGGTATTCCTTACTTGAAGGAAGATCCCAGTTTTGATGTTACCAGCTATATTCCTAAAATGGTCGACCATATGCGTGAGATGGCTGAGCAGAGAGAGGTTCCGATGCCTAAAATCGTGGTAGAGCCTGGCCGTTCAGTGGCTGCTCCGGCGGGCATTACCTTATATACAGTGGGGACCGTCAAAGAAATCCCGGGACTCAAAAAGTACGTGAGTGTTGACGGGGGTATGGCAGATAATCCACGTCCGGCGCTTTACGGTGCGGACTATGATGCTGTGATCTGTAATAAGCCACAGGATGAAGCATTGATGGAAGAGGTAACAGTCAGCGGTAAAGCGTGTGAGACAGATACTTTAATTAAATCCATTAAGCTGCCGTCTCCCCAGTCAGGCGATACGCTGGCAGTGCTTCATACAGGTGCCTATAATTATTCGATGGCCAGCAACTATAATCGCTTTAGAAGGCCGGCTGTTATCCTTTTGAAGGGCGATCAGTCAGCAGTCCTGGTTGAACGTGAAAGCTTTGAGGATCTGGTCAAAAATGACAGGATTCCCTCCTGGCTAGAGGACTGATTATGTTTAGTGCGAGCTATTTTATCAACCTGCTGCTGAGCCTGCCCGGCATCTTAGTCGCCATTTCTTTTCACGAAATGGCTCACGGCTATGCGGCGGACGCCATGGGCGATCCAACCCCGAAGCTGGCGGGACGCCTGACGGTTAATCCCCTTAAGCACATTGACCCCATCGGTTTTATCAGTATGTTGCTTTTTCGTTTTGGCTGGGCAAAGCCTGTGCCGGTTAATCCGAATAATTTTAAAAACCATCGGAAGGGAATCATTGTTGTCAGTCTGGCGGGCTGCTTCACAAACCTTTTGTTAGGGTTTATTTCGCTCATTGCGATCTACGCAGTTTCGCCTTTTGCCAACGTGTATCTGCTGCAGATTCTGCAGTATCTGTACCTGTATAACCTGATGTTTGCAGTCTTTAACCTCATTCCCATTCCACCCCTCGACGGGTCGCAGATTTTGGCTGAGTTTTTGCCTTATAACGCAAAACAGAAGTTCTACCAGTTTTCACGTTATGGGATGATCATTCTGCTGCTGCTGGTTGTATTTAATGTGTTTGGTCTGATTATTACACCCATCATCAACGGGATCGATGGGTTGTTCAGAATGATATTAAACCCACTTTTTTTAATGCTTTGGTCATAAAATGAATAGTTATGAAGTCAGTTTAGAGAAATTTGAAGGTCCTCTGGACCTTCTCATTCATTTAATTCAAAAAAACAAAATTGATATTTACGATATTCCCATCGCAGAAATCACAAACCAGTATCTGGCCCATATTGAGAAATGGCGTGAACTGGATATGGAGGTTGCCAGCGAGTTTGTGGTCATGGCTTCCAAGCTTTTGGAGATTAAATCCAGAATGCTTCTGCCAAGAGCAAAGGACGAGGAAGAGGACGAAGAAGACCTGAAAGAGAAGCTGGTACGGCAGCTTATAGAGTATAAAATCTTTAAAAATATCAGCACTTATCTGGAAGAACGGGAGTGCGCGGAGCTTCATGCCGTCTATAAGGATCCGGAATATATCCCAGTTATGACCCAGGACGCCGAGGTTGAGATCAACCCTGAGGATATTTTTAAAGCATACTCCAACATATTTTCCCTATACAACGATGAGATTGAGTTCAAAGATTTTTCTCAGGAGATTGTAAGGGAAGTTTTTACTGTAGAGGAAAAAATTGAGTACATCGAGCACCAGTTTGAGCTCAATCGCTCTGGAGAACTCCATTTTTCAGAGCTGTTCAGAAAAAAAGTCAGCCGGGGAGAAGTTGTTGTCACCTTTCTGGCGCTTTTGGAGATGTATAAAATTAATAACATACGGCTTTTTCAGAACCGTGTATTTCAGGAAATTATCATCAGACAGAGGACAGAGGAATAAATGCAGGAACTTTCAAAGAGTAATAAAAAGCGTCTAAAGGGAATCATCGAAGGCATCCTTTTTGCCGCCGGTGAGCCCGTCGCGCTGCGTGAGCTTGAAAAGGCGATGGAGCTGGACGGGAACACCATTCAGGCCCTTATGTCAGAACTGGAAAAGGACTATGGCAGTGTGGAACGAGGGCTTCGCCTAGTGCAGGTCAATCACACATGGCAACTGTCCACAAAGCCTGAACATTACGATTTTATCCGTCAGGTACTGGGGCAGCAGGAGGCCACAGGGCTGTCCAAGGCGGCTCTTGAGACGCTTTCGATCATTGCCTACCGCCAGCCGATTACCCGGATCGATATTGATAATCTGAGAGGGGTCAGCTCCAACAGTTCTGTTCAGCGGCTCCTTGACCGGGGGCTGATCAAGGAGGCTGGCAGGATGGAAGCGCCGGGCCGGCCGATTCTCTATAAAACAACCCCCGCCTTTTTAAAGACCGTTCATTTGAAGCATATCGAGGATTTGCCGGCTTTTGAGCAGTTTGCTGAGGGAGAACAGCAGAAAATCGATATCTCCGCTTCTATGGCGGAAAATATGGAAATAAACACAGTTGAGGAATTGAATTGAGATTACAGAAATATATGGCCCAGTGTGGCGTTGCTTCAAGACGTAAATCCGAAGAGATGATTGCCGCAGGCAGGGTATGTGTCAACGGTGAGGCAGTGCTGACACCAGGGCTTCAGGTAGACCCGGAAGCCGACACGGTTACAGTGGATGGCAAAACCATCGCGGAGGATAAAAAAATTTATGTGCTGCTGAACAAGCCAAAAGGTGTGGTTTCTACCTCGGCAGACCGCCACGCCGACCAGACCGTGATGGATCGGCTGCCCATTAAGGAGCGGCTGTTTACTGTGGGGCGGCTGGATAAGGATACGGAGGGGCTGCTGATTTTAACCAATGACGGAGACCTTACCTTCAGGCTGACACACCCCAGCCATGAGTTTAACAAAATTTATGAAGGGCTGGTAAAGGGGATCCCCAGTGCCGGGGAGCTGAGGCTTTTTGCTGAAGGTGTCCAGATCGAGGATGATGACCATACGCTGCATACCACTGCGCCCGCTTCTGTGCAGGTGTTAAAGACTTACAGAAGCACAGCCCTGCTTGAAATGACGATTCATGAGGGGAGGAAGCGCCAGATTCGTAAAATGTGCGCGGCAATCGGCCATCCCGTCATTCACCTTAAGCGGACAGCCATTGGCAGTATTACCTTAAAAGGGTTAAAAGCGGGTGAATGGCGTTATCTTACTGAGGAAGAAATACGTTATCTGAGGGGAGAAAAAGATGATTAAAATTGTGATTCCTAAAAGTTTTGAGGTGGTCGCCCCTTATTTTAAGGAGCCCGAACACAGACGGAGCCTTTATATGACAGCCATGGATGACGAAGCGCTTCTTGCTGTTGCCCGTTTTATGGCAAAAGGTGAAACAGCAGAGATCTATGATATTTTAAATATTAAGCCGGAGGTGCCAATGGCGGTGCTGGACGGTTTGATCCGCACCACGCTGTTTCAGGCGGCTGAGCTTGGGTGTGAAGCCTGCAGGGTCTACAATGTGCCGAAGACACTGAAGGCGTATTTTGAAGGCCATCAATTTAAGGACTGCGGTGAGTACATCGGCCATGACGCTTATGTCGATGAATTTTTTAAGCCGTGTCCGGGGTGTGCCGGTGCCGTCGATTAGTGAATTCAGAAGAGTGACCCTGCTGGCAGGAGCCCTGATGGCCGAGCACTTACGCGTGGGAGACTCCGCTGTCGACGCGACCGCCGGGACAGGTGCAGATACCTGTCTGCTGGCCCGGAGTGTGGGAGCGTGCGGAAAGGTCTACTCTTTTGACGTCCAGAAAGAAGCCCTGAAAGAAACCGAGCAGCGCCTGTCGGCCGAGGGCTTAAGAGACCGGGTCCTTCTTTTTCACAAGGGGCACGAAACAATGGGCAGTATACCAGAGCTTCGTCAGGACTCTAAGATAATGGGTATTATGTTTAATTTAGGGTATTTGCCTCATGGAGACAAAGAAATCGTTACAAAGACAGATACCACACTGGCAGCACTTGAAAGCAGTGTAACCCTGCTGGCGCCAAAGGGGCTGATGACGCTTTGCCTGTACCGGCATCTAGCCGGACTGGAGGAGAGCATGGCCGTTGAAAAATGGTGCGCGCAGCTTGGAGCAGGGTTTAATGTGCACAAGCTTGAGACAATCAATAAAAATAATCCGCCCTATTTAATTTTGGCGGAAAAGACAAAATGAGGCAGATAACGGAAATGAATCAATCATCGGATATGAAACAAGACAGCAAACCGGAACTAAGGGATATTTTTGCAGAGATTAAGGAGCGCTATAAAGGCCTGAGCAAGAGCCATAAAAAAATCGCAGCTTTTGTGATGAAAAATTATGAAAAGGCTCCGGATATGTCCGCCATCAAAGTAGCGCAGCATGTTAAGGTCAGTGAAGCGACGGTTGTGCGCTTTGCGCTGTCTTTAGGCTATGAAGGCTATCCAGAGTTCAGAAAGGCCCTTAAAAATGAAATAAACAGTAAATTGACGACCATTGAGCGCATCAACATGACTTTGGGTGACGAGGAAAAAGAAAAGCTGATGCAGCGCTCTGTGGCCGCGGTGCTCAAAAGTGATATCAACAGCATCAACGGAACCCTTGAATCCTTTGATTACGAAGCGCTCAGGCAATGCGTAGACCTGATCCGCAGTGCAGGCAAGGTGGTCATTATCGGTTTTAGAACAACTAGTCTGCTGACCGAGCATCTGGGCTATTACCTGAACCTGATCCTGGATGATGTCCGGGTAATCAATCACGGTGTAACAGACATATATGAGCATTTGATCAAAATTGGCGAGGGCGACGTGGTCATTGCCATGAGCTTCCCGCGCTATGCGCAGAAAACCTATGAGGCTGTAGAATTTCTTAAAAACCGGGGTCCCAGGATTATCACCATATCGGATAATGAGCACGCACCCATCAATGAGTTTGCCGATCACAAGCTCATTGCGAAGAGCAATGTTTATTCCTTCGTGGACTCCCTGGTGGCGCCTTTAAGTCTGATTAACGCGCTGGTAGTGGCCGTTGGTTTTAAAAATATCAAAGAAACAAAACAGACCTTTAATGAGCTCGAAGAAATCTGGAAAGAACATTATATTTATACCGGTGACGAGTTTGTCAAGGATTTATAGGAGAGAAAATGAAAAAACCAGCCATTATCGGCGGCGGCCCGGCAGGGATGAGCGCAGCCATTGCCGCGCTGCGCTCAGGCCAGCAGGCAGACCTTTACGACCAGAATGAAAAACTGGGCAAAAAGCTGTATATTACTGGCAAGGGCCGGTGCAACCTGACCAATCACTGTGACATCAGTGAATTTTTTGACAGTATTGTCACCAACAAAAATTTTCTTTATTCGGCCCTCTATACCTTTACAAATGATGCGCTTATGGATCTGATGGAAGAAAACGGCTGTCCCCTTAAAATTGAGCGGGGCGAGCGGGTCTTTCCCAAGAGTGACAAATCTAGCGATGTCATTAAAGCCTACAGGAAAATTCTGGAGCGCGAAAGGGCACAGGTCTTCCTGAACCAGCGTATTGCCGCTGTCGAGACAGCAAAGAGCAGCGAAGGGGTAAAGGTTACAGGTGTCCGTTTTGAGAATGGAAGAATCGAAAACTATGATCGGGTCATCCTGGCCACTGGCGGGAGAAGCTATATCTCAACAGGCTCTGACGGTTCCGGTTTTAAAATGGCCAGAGACCTCGGACACCGGGTAACCCCGCTGAGACCATCATTAGTGGGCGTCAATACCCAGGAGGCATGGGTGCCGGAGCTTCAGGGCCTCTCCCTTCGCAATGTAGGGCTGACCATGAAACAGGGCAGGAAAAAGATCCGCCATGAAGCGGGGGAAATGCTTTTTACGCATTTTGGTGTTTCCGGTCCGCTGGTGCTTACCATGAGTGCTTTTATGAAGCCGCCATATGAAGACTATACTTTGACCATTGATTTGAAGCCGGCTCTCAGCATGGAACAGATGGATGTGCGGCTGCAGCGTGACTTTGAAAAATATCATAACAAGCATTTTATTAACGGTTTAGTTGATTTATTACCTTCAAAAATGATTCCGGTTATGGTAAAATGTTCAGGGATTCCAGAAGATAAAAGGGTGAACCAGATCACGCGGGAGGAACGCAGGCATCTGGCAGAGCTTTTTAAAGGGCTGGCGCTCCACGTGACCTCTCTTCAGGATATCAATACCGCCATTATCACTTCTGGCGGTGTGGATGTCAAAGAGATCGACCCGAGCACAATGGAATCAAAACTCGTCCGGGGGCTTTATTTTGCCGGCGAAATGATTGACGTCGATGCCCTGACCGGAGGATTTAACATACAGATTGCCGCCAGTACCGGATGGCTGGCAGGCTTATCGGAAGAAGGTTAAGGAGAGCTTTATGCAAATTGCGATTGACGGCCCCGCTGGGGCAGGAAAAAGTACCATTGCGAAAATAATTGCAAAGGAATTGGGTATTCTATATTTAGATACCGGCGCCATGTACCGGGCCATTACCTATGGTATCTGGAAAAATAAAATAGATTTTTCGGATCAGAAGGCCATTGCCGATTTTACAAAAGAGAACACCATCGATTTTAAAGGGACAGATGTTTACCTGAGTGGAGAGAAGGTTACAGAAGAGATCCGTCTGCCCATTGTCAGCAGGCACACGTCAGATGTTGCCTGTATTGGTGAAGTCCGCAGACTGCTGGTCGGCCAGCAGCAGAGCATTGCAGGCTGCCATTCTGTTATTATGGATGGCAGAGATATCGGGTCTGTTGTGCTTCCCAAGGCAGACTATAAATTTTATCTGGATGCCAGCATTGATGAACGCGCCAGACGGCGTGCTATTGAGCAGCAGGCCAGGGGAATTGATCAGGATTTTGACAGTATCCGTGAAAGCATTGCGGTTCGCGATTACAATGACAGCCACCGCGATGAAGGGCCGCTGGTCTGTACAGAGGATGCCATTGTGGTCGATACGACCGGCAAAAGCATCGAGGAAGTCTGCCAGGTAATCTTAGATAATATCCGGGGAGGAAAGGCCCATGTTTTATAGATTCGGAAGAGCCATTATCAAGCTTTTAAACCTTATTCTGTATAACATCCATGTGGAAGGGGAAGAAAATATCCCGGAGACAGGCGGGGTTGTCCTTTGCCCCAATCATATCAGTAATTATGACCCTCTGGCAGTGGCAACCCATATGAAGCGGCAGGTGCATTTTCTGGCCAAGGCCGAGCTTTATAAAAATTTTATTGTCAGAAAGGTGCTGCTTGCCGTGGGTACCATTCCAGTCGACAGGGGAAAGGTTTCATTGGAAACACTAAAGGAATCCTTAAGAGTTCTCAAAAATGGTGAGATTCTGGGCATTTTCCCGGAGGGGACCCGTGTAAAAAACGGCGAACACAAGAAACCAATGGAAGGTTTCGTGGTGTTTGCCCTAAAAACCAAGTCTCCCATCCTGCCGGTACATATTGAAGGTGAATACAAATTTAGAGGTAAAATAAACATAAAATTCGGAAAACCCATTGAATTAAACGAATATTATGGAAAAAAAGTGAAACCTGAAGAAATGTCAAAAATAAGTGAAAAAATTATGGACATTGTCTATGATTTACAATAAAATAATGGAGATAGACTATGCAGATTATCATTGCCGATAAGGCAGGCTACTGCTTTGGAATTGAAAACGCCATGAAAATGGTCGAGGATACTCTGGCAAACCACCAGAATCAATCAATCTATACCCTGGGGGATATATCCCATAACCGTCAGGAAATGGATCGGCTGATCGGCAGAGGGGTTGTCAAGGCGGAGACCATCGATGAAATAGACCATGGCTGCGTCATCATTCGTTCTCACGGTGTGGGGAAGGATGTGATTGAGGCGGCTGAGGCCAAGGGCCTTGAAATTGTCAACGCGACATGTCCTTTTGTAAGGGCGATGCAGAAAAAAGTTGAGGATTACTACAAAAAGGGCTACCAGATTGTCATTGTCGGCAATCAGGAGCACCCGGAGGTCGTTGGCGCTACAGGCTGGTGCAATAACGAAGCAATTGTTATAAACGACATAAAAAGTGTAGAAAATTTAAAAAAATATGATAAAATATGTGTAGTGGCGCAGACGACGATCATCGAGGCAAATTTTAACAAAATTACAGAAGCCCTGAAGTCGAAAGCGGATGAAATTGTTATATTTAATACTATTTGCAGTGCAACAGCTGAAAGACAAGCGGCTGCGGCAGAAACTGCAAAGGTAGTAGAATATATGATCGTAATAGGCGGATATCATAGTTCCAATACCCAAAAATTATTAGATATCTGTAAGACCTATTGCAAAAACACTTGTCATATAGAAACAGCCGGAGAATTAGACCCTAATGAGATTAAGAAGTATCAAACCATCGGAATCACAGCGGGCGCATCAACACCGGATTGGATCGTTAAGGAGGTAACGGAAAGTATGGAAGAAAACAAATTGGAACAAGAACAAACTCAAGAGGTGGTTCAGGAAACAGAAGCTGCAAAAGCGCAGACAGCAAACGAAATTGCAGACGCTAATTTCGATTTCGCAGCTGAAATTGAAGAATCCCTCAAACCAATCAGAAAGGGTGCCCCAGTAGAAGGTGAAGTAATTCACATTGACAATGATGAAGTTATTTTGAATATTGGATATAAGGCAGATGCAGTCATTAAGAAGAATGACTTCACATGGAAACATGATGAAGAACTGGCAGACCTTGTCAAACTTGGTGATAAAGTCAATGCTATTGTGACCGACTTAAATGACGGTTCTGGCAGCGTTAAATTGTCTAAGATCAAATATGACAATCAGGCAGTTCAGCGTCAGTTAGCAGAAGCCTTTGAAAATAAAACTGTTTTAGAAGGTAAAGTAAAAGGCGTATCTGGCAGCGGTCTCATTGTTGATATCGGATTTACAGATATCTTCATGCCAGCATCCCAGTATCATGTGCGTTATGTCAAAGATCTTGAATCTTTAATCGGCGAAGACGTTAAAGGTATTATCATTGACTACAACGCAAAGAGAAGAAGAGCCATCTTGTCACAGAAGGTTATTCTTGAAAAAGAAATCAAAGAAAAACAGGCAGCTTTAAGAGAAGCCAAAGAAAAACGTTTTGACGAGCTTGAAGTCGGCGATATCGTGGGCGGTACCGTTAAAACCATCACTAACTTTGGTATCTTCGTAGACTTAAACGGAATTGATGGTTTTGTGCATCGTTCTGATTTAACCTGGGAAAGAGCTAACGAACCAAAAGACCTGGTAGAAAAAGGTCAGGAAATCGAAGCAAAGGTTATTTCCAAGAACGACGAAGACAAGAAGATCAAACTGAGCGTTAAGGCTCTTAAAGAAAGACCTTGGGAAGAATTCGTTAAAAACTATAAAGTGGATGACGAAGTTGAAGTTAAGATCACAAACGTACTGGATTTTGGTGCTTTCGCTGAAATTTTGCCAGGCGTTGAAGGCTTAATTCACGTTTCTGAAATCAGCTATGATCGTGTAGAGTCTGTTGCAGCTGTTCTGAAACCGGGCGATGTTGTTAAGGTTAAAATCATTGGTATCAATACTGAAAAAGAAAAAATCAGCCTGAGTATCAAAGCAACCTTAGAAGCGCCTGAAAGACCTGCAAGACAGAAAAAATCAGATTCTTCTTATGAAAGATCCTCTGCACCAAGATCTGATGCGCCAAGAAGAAGACCACAACAGAATAAGAATAAAACTGTTTATGAAGAATCAGCTAATGTAACCTTAGGTGATGCTTTTGGTAATCTTTTTGAAGGTCTGTCATTCGATGACGAAGACGACGATAAATAAGCAATAAGAACATAAGCCTCTCTGGAAAACCGGAGAGGTTTTTTTCTGGTTAGGGCTTTTTATTAGCAGGGCCTTAGTATATAATAGTACTATGGAATTTTTTGATAACATGAATAAAGTGGAGGAGAAAGACTTTGGGAGGAATTTTTGGAGTTGTATCTAAAAAAGACTGTGTAGCAGATTTGTTTTTCGGGACAGATTATCATTCACATTTAGGAACGCGTAGAGGAGGCATGGCCGTCTACGATCAGGAAGAAGGCTTTGACCGGGCAATTCATAATATAGAGAATTCACCCTTCCGTACAAAGTTTGAACACGATGTACAGGAAATGAAAGGACAGATCGGCATTGGCTGTATCAGTGACAGCGACCCGCAGCCGCTTATTGTCCGCGCGCATTATGGCAATTTTGTGTTGACCACAGTTTGCCGGATTAATAATGCCGATGACATCGTAGAGCGGGTATTGTCCAAGCACCGTGCCCATTTTATGGAAATGAGCAGTGGAAAGGTAAATGCTACCGAACTGGTCGCTTCGATCATTGCTGCCAGAGATAACCTTCTGGATGGAATTAAAGCAGCACAGGAAATGGTGGATGGTTCCCTGACCATGCTGATCATGACAAAGGACGGCATTTACGCGTCCAGAGACCGCCTGGGGAGGACACCTTTGATTATCGGCAAAAAGGAGGATGGCTATTGCGCGTCCTTTGAATCCTTTGCTTATCAAAACCTGGGCTACAGTGACGCTTATGAGCTGGGGCCAAATGAAATAGTTTATATCACAGCCGATGGCTATGAAACAGTATCGCCAGCGGGTAAGGAGATGAAAATCTGTGCCTTCCTCTGGACTTATTACGGTTATCCAACTTCAACCTATGAAGGGGTAAATGTAGAGGCAATGCGCTACCGCTGTGGTGAGGCTTTGGCAAAACGTGACACCGATGTGCCAGTCGATTCAGTCGCCGGGGTTCCTGATTCCGGGATTGCACATGCCATCGGCTATGCCAACGAATCAGGCATTCCCTTTTCAAGGCCGCTGATTAAGTATACACCTACCTGGCCAAGAAGCTTTATGCCGCCGACACAGAGTATGCGGCATCTTATCGCTAAGATGAAGCTTATTTCAGTCGATGCTCTGATCAGAGACAAAAAGCTTTTATTTATTGACGATTCCATTGTGCGCGGGACGCAGATGAGTGATACCGCCAGCCACCTGTTCAGCAACGGTGCCAGGGAGGTTCATGTCCGATCAGCCTGCCCACCAATTATGTATGGCTGTAAGTACCTGAACTTCTCGCGTTCTACTTCGGAGTATGATTTAATCACACGCCGTATTATCCGTGAACGTGAGGGAGATAATGACGAGAATGTCGTAGCAGATTATGCAGACCAGAATTCTCGGAATCATAAGGAAATGGTTGACACGATCTGTAAGCGACTTAAATTTACTTCACTCAAATATCATGAGCTGGAGGATATGATCGAGTCCATCGGTATCGATCCCTGTAAGGTCTGTACCTATTGCTGGAACGGTAAGGAATAGCGGTCATGCTTTCCCAGATTCACAGCTGCAGCCTTTTAGGGATTGAGGGACAGATTGTTACAGTAGAGATTGATGTACTAAACGGCCTTCCTTCCTATGTGCTGGTGGGCCTTCCGGACACGGGCGTTAAAGAGTCGAAGGAGCGGGTTTACTCTGCTCTGAAAAACAGCGGCTACAGCTATCCGATGAAAAAGATCACCATCAATCTGGCGCCGGCAGACCTTAAGAAGGAGGGCCCGGCCTATGACCTGCCCATCGCTCTTGGACTGTTGATGGCTTCGGAGCAGTTGGAGCCTGTTGATATTGAAAGCTATGTAATCCTGGGAGAGCTTTCTCTGAGTGGTGAGATTAAGCCGATTAACGGTATCTTACCTATGGTCCTGGCCGCCAGGGATCATGGCTTTAAAAAAATCATGATCCCTTCGGCGAACCAGTACGAGGCGGCGGTGGTTGAGGGAATTGAAATTCTTCCTGTGCAGAGTGTGGCAGAGGCGGCAGCACATCTGTCTGGTGAATGTTGTAAAGCACCCTGCAAGGTGGACATTGACGCCTTGTTCAAAAGAAGCAGTACTCATAACTGTGAGACAGACTTTTCAGAGATACGAGGACAGGAGCATGCAAAAAGAGCTTTTGAAATTGCCGCTGCAGGCGCCCATAATCTTCTGTTAAGCGGGCCGCCAGGAGCAGGAAAATCGATGATGGCAAAAGCGTTCCCGTCAATTTTGCCGGATATGACAGTGGAGGAAGCGCTGGAAGTCACGAAGATTTATTCAGTGGCCGGGCTTCTGCGCGATGCGCAGGTAATGACCGAAAGGCCTTTCCGATCACCGCACCACACCATCTCAAACATCTCACTGATTGGTGGGGGACGAATCCCTAAGCCGGGTGAGGTATCTCTGGCGCACCTGGGCGTATTGTTTTTGGACGAACTGCCAGAATTTAAAAAGAGCGCGCTGGAGGTTTTGAGGCAGCCCATTGAAGACCAGCAGGTCACCATTTCAAGAGTCAACGCTTCGCTGACCTATCCAGCCTCATTTATGATGATTGCCAGTATGAACCCCTGTCCCTGCGGTTATTACGGTGATCCAACCCATGAATGCCGCTGCAGTACCAGTGAGATACACCGTTATGCCGGGAAAATATCCGGGCCACTTTTGGATAGAATTGATATAAAAATTGAAGTACCGGCCATGGATTTTGACGCGCTTGAGACAGCGCCAAAAGGTGAGAGCTCTGCGGATATCAAAGTTCGGGTAAATGCGGCACGCGCTGTGCAAAACAGGCGATATGGTGAGGAGAAGGGTCTTTACTTCAATGCCCAGCTTTCACCGAGGCATATCGAAAAGTATTGTGAGCTCGGAATGCCTGAAAAGCAGCTCATGGAAAAGATTTATAAGAAAATGAATCTCAGCGCCAGAGGATACCACCGTATTCTCAAGCTGGCCAGAACCATTGCAGATTTGGAAGGCGCTGTCGAAATAAAGGCTGCCCATCTGTCAGAGGCAGTACAATACCGAAGTTTTAGTCCCGAAGGATAATTAAAAAGGTGAGTGTCCAGAACCGTTCTGGATACTCACCTTTTTTTATCGCGTCCTGTAAACCAGGCTGGCAAAATCTTTGACTGGCATCGGTTTTGCAAAATAATATCCCTGAATAATATCACAGCCGATTTTTTTCAAAAAGTCGATCTGCTCCTGTGTCTCGACCCCCTCGGCTACTACCTTAATATCGAGCGAATGGGCCATCTGGATAACACTCTCCACAACTTTTTCTCCTCGGTGTGACAGCGTCGTCTCGTTGAAAAATTCTTTGTCCATTTTTAAGACATCCACAGGCAGCTCCTTTAACAGATTCAATGAGGAGTAGCCAGTTCCAAAATCATCAATCGAGATCTTAAACCCAAAGTCATTAAGCGCCTTAAAAACAGAAGCGAGCACGTCAATATTGTCAAAAACTGCACTTTCAGTTACCTCAAGCTCCAAACAGCTTGGCGGCACGTCATATTTTCTGACAACAGCCATAAGATTCTCAGCAAAATCGGAATGGCTTAAGTGCTTTCTAGAGAAATTAACAGATATCAGCAGCGGTGCCAACCCCTGATCCATCCAAATACGCTGCTGTTTACAGATGGATTCAAACATAAAGAAATCCAGTTTAATGACAAAATTGTTTTTTTCAAAGAGAGGAATAAACTCGGCTGGCGGTATCAGTCCTTTTTCAGGGTGAAGCCAGCGGACCAGGGCCTCAGCGCCAACGGGCTGTAAGGTTTTAAGAGAGTACTTAGGCTGAAGATAGACCTTAAACTGTTTTGAGGCCAGCGCCTCATCCATCTGATTTTCGATTTTTCTTTCCCGAAGAATCTGATTGCGCATAACGGTGTCAAAATAAGCAATACCATTGCCGTTGGCACCTTTAATGGATTTACGAGCCATATCCGCCCGGTCATACATATGGTTAACCGTGAGGTGGTCCTCCTGAACCAGATAAACACCAAAAGACAGGGTAAAGGGAATATCAAAATCCCGGCAGGCCAGCTGCTCTCTTAAGGAATTCAAGCGGTCAGTTAGAGCCTCAGTGGTTTTATAGTGAAGCAGAAGCGCAAAATCATCAGAGGCGACACGGCAAAAAGTTTCTTTGCTACCCAGATGGCTGGCGATGGTTTCAGACATGGCGGCCAGCAGCCGGTTACCACTTTGAAAACCATAAAGATCATTTATAGCCTTGAATTTATCAATGTCGAAGCTGACGATTGCGTATTGAAGATGCTCCTTTCCTCCTAACCAGTGCTCACTGTCAAGAATAAACCGGTTAAAATTGGAAAAGCCTGTAATGTCATCCGTATAAGCCATGCGTTTAAGCTCACGGCGGCTCTTTCTCTGATGGATTTCAATATATACGATCAGGGCAGTAAAGAAAAACAGAATAACACCCCAGGTTAAAAGGGTTGATTGAATAATCTGGCTGGATTTTTCTGAGACGACGCTTTTGGGGACTACAATTAATACATTCCAATTATTGGTATCTACTGGAGCGATGCTGAAATAGTAAGGCTCCCCGTTATGACGGTATTCTGCAACACAGGTCTCGCGGGAATCCAGAGCCTCCAGCACTTTGTTACGCGTTTTATCATCTGAGTAGCTGAGCTCCGTAATAGTTTCAATATCCTGGTTACTGCCGGGATGATTAGAACGGATGATGATGTCTCCGCTATCGTTTATGATATAGGAATAGCCTTTGCCGTCAAAGCTTGTTACGGAGAGAACGTTGCTGTATTGGCTGATGGCGTTGGTCGCGAAGAGTACGCCGAGCACATTACCGCCTGAACGGATTGGCGCGGCATAGACCGTGATGGGTTCTCCGCCGAATTTATCCGTCAGAATACCAGAAACAACGGTTTCGCCTTCTAACGCTTTATAAAAATAATTCCGGTCAGAAAAATCTTCATCGTAACCGTCGGTCGTATGGGCGATACCGTCAGGGGTGATGATTCCCATGCGTTTAAAAGAATTGCGGTCATTCTCCTGTTTCAAAACAGGAAGGGCGCCCAGAATATTGTCCGGCGAATCATTGCCGATGTAGGTGGCGATGGCATCCAGCGTATTAAAGTCACCCCGCAGCCGATTCTGGATGGTGTTGGCAGACTGCTGGGACAGCTCTTTTAGTGTGGTTTGAGTTTCGGACTCTAAAAAATGGTCCAGATAGGAGGTGTAGACATAAGCGATAATGACGATCATAAATATCAGCAGCAGCGCGGCGAGAATGGGCCGCCATATTTTTGATTTTAACCCACGGTCATTCATGTAGTATCTCTTTTCTATGCGATTACTTTTTTATATTATACCATAGTCGAAAGCACTAAAAAAGGAGGGCGGCAAAAAAGAAAAGAATCAAATAAAAAGGGATAGATATGCAAAAGAGGGTGTTTTAAGAAGAAAGTTAAAAATATACAACATTAATGTCAAGATATGTGTTATGATAAAGTATCATATTTTTTAAAAGGGGAATTGATATGGAAAGGGATCTGTTCTGGATATGGCTGATGTCGTTGACCGATCTTGGAAATAAGCGCAAGCTAAAGCTGTTAGAATATTTTGAGACACCAGAAAAAATATACAATGCTGATGAGAAAAGCCTGATGGCTTCTGGTGCGGTTAAGGAAAAAGACTGTAAATATATCCGAAGCCAGCAGCATTTGTACCTTGCCACAAAGGCTAAAGGCTTTATGGAACGCCATGGAATTGGCCTTATAACCATTGAAAACAGCCTTTATCCGAAAAGACTTAAAAATATTTATGATCCGCCAGTCGGGCTGTTTGCAAAGGGCAATCTTGATCTATTGGACCGCCCGATGTATTTGGGAATCGTAGGCTCTCGAAAAGCGTCGCCGGCAGGCCTTAAGCAGGCCCGTAAACTGGCAGAAGCCTTTTCCGATATGGGGATTACCATAGTCAGCGGACTGGCAGAGGGCGTCGATGGCGAGAGCCATTTGGGCAGCTGCAATAGGATCGGCTCAACCATTGCCGTCATGGGGACTGGTATCAATGTATGCTATCCCGAGAAGCATAAAGTCCTTTACAAAAAGATCGTCCACAACGGGCTGATCCTCACAGAGTTTTTCATGGATGAATCGCCATTAAAATTTCATTTTCCAAGAAGGAACCGGATCATCAGCGGCCTGTGCGACGGCCTGTTAGTGGTAGAGGCCCGGGAAAAGAGCGGCGCTCTGATTACAGCAGACTTTGCACTGGAGCAGGGAAAAAATGTTTACGCTGTGCCCGGTGATATTACCCGTTATCAGAGTGCGGGCAGTAACCAGCTTATCAAGGAAGGCGCAAAGGTAGTAACAGAACCTGAGGATGTGCTGGAGGATTATGTGGACATGCTGCCTAAGGATATTGAGAGCTTCCATAATCCCATCAGTCTCGAGCGAGCCGCTGAGGGAATAGAGGACCCGGAACAGAAAAAAATATTAAATTATGTTGCCGGGGGATACACGACGGTAGATGAACTGGTAGCAGTGTCTGGAATGGGTATTGGGGCTGTCAATGGCGCCCTTTCGATGCTGGAGCTTGACGATCGTGTTAAAGTAGAATATGGAAAGGTATATATTCTTTAGAGAGAAACCTTATGGGTTTCTGTATTCAAAATTTGAAAAAAAAGGATTCCTTTGTTATAATGAAGCTTGTTTGACTTTTATCATACATAATAAAAACAAGTTATAACGGTAAAATATATATTGAAGGAGGAATACAATGGCAAAAAATCTCGTCATTGTTGAATCACCCGCAAAAGCTAAGACGATAAAAAAATATCTGCCTAAGGGCTACGAAGTGCAAGCAACCATGGGACATGTGATTGACCTGCCCAAAAGCCGGATCGGGATTGACATCGAAGATCACTTTAAACCCGATTATATCAAGATCAGGGGAAAAGGTGAACTGCTGAAAAAAATTAAGAAGGAAGCCAACAAGGCAGATAACGTCCTGCTGGCAACGGACCCCGACCGCGAGGGCGAGGCCATTTCATGGCATGTAGCCAATTTTTTGGGCATTGACCTGGATACCAAGTGCCGGATCGAATTCCATGAAATCACCAAGAGAGCGGTGAACGCCGCCATTGAAAACAAGCGCGCGGTGGATATGGACCTTGTGGACTCCCAACAGGCTAGAAGAATCCTTGACCGGCTTGTCGGCTATTCCCTGAGCCCATTTTTATGGAAAAAAGTAAAGAAGGGACTCAGTGGCGGACGTGTCCAGTCGGTTGTCACCCGTATTATTGTGGACAGGGAAGAGGAAATTGCGGCCTTTGTCCCTGAAGAGTACTGGGGGCTTGACCTGGAGCTTAAAAAGGATAAGGATAAAAACATCTTCTTATCCCGTTTCTATTCAGAAGACGGAAAAAAGAAAACCATCAAGAATGCCGAAGAAGCAGCCCGTCTGGAGCAGGTAGTACTGCATAACCCCATTACGGTTGCCGGGGTTAAAAAGCGTGTGCGCAAACAGAAGCCGCCGCTTCCCTTTACCACCAGTACCCTGCAGCAGGAGGCCTACAAGGTTTTGGGCTTTACGACACAGCGCACCATGCGCATTGCTCAGCAGCTTTACGAAGGGGTCGAGGTAGCAGGCAAAGGCCTGGTCGGTTTGATTTCTTATATCCGTACCGACTCCACACGTTTGGCGGATGAAGCCATCGCAGAAGCAAAAGACTTTATCGAAACGAACTACGGTCCAGATTATCAGCAGAGCTCTGCGAAAAAGACCGTGAAAAAGAAAAATGTCCAGGATGCCCATGAAGGGATCCGTCCTTCATCGGTTTTTAACCTGCCGGAGGAAGTGCGCGATTCCCTCGAAAAGGACCAGTATAAGCTGTACAAGCTTATCTGGGACCGTATGGTTGCCAGCCAGATGGCAGATGCTGAGTATTACGTAACCGATGTGGATGTAGCCTGTGCAAATCTGCTCTTTAAAACAAAGGGCGAGATCATGAAATTCAAAGGCTTCACGGCCGTGTACCGCACAGCCAGCTCAGCAGAGAAGGAAGAAGCAAACCGTCTGCCAGAGTTTGAGGATAACGAGGAACTAAACCTTGTTAAAATCAATAAAGAACAGAAATTTACCAAGCCGCCGGCACGCTACACGGAAGCCTCGCTGGTAAAAATTCTCGAAGAAAAGGGGATTGGCAGGCCGAGCACCTATGCGCCAACCATCGCCACCATCAAAAGCCGGGACTATGTTGAGGTAGTGGAAAAGCACTTTGTGCCCACGGAGCTGGGGATTACCGTTACTCACCTTATGAAGGAATATTTTGAGGATATTGTCAATCTGACCTTTACCGCAGAGATGGAAGAGAAGCTGGATAAGGTAGCCGATGGCGAAACGGACTGGGTTAAGCTTCTGGAAAGCTTTTATGGTGGCTTTAAAAAAGAACTGGACCATGCTCAGGAGGCGGCGGCAGAGGTTACCATCGCAGACCCTGAATCCGATGAGATCTGTGAGCTCTGCGGACGCAGAATGGTCATCAAAAAAGGCAAATACGGCAAATTTTTAGCCTGTCCCGGTTTCCCGGACTGCAAGAATACCAAGCCCTATTTTGAAAAAACCGGTGGTATCTGTCCAGAATGCGGCGGAGACCTTGTCAAGCGTACCTCTAAAAAGGGACGTACCTTTTATTCCTGCTCAAATTACCCGAACTGTGAGTATATGAGCTGGGATATGCCAGTGGCCGAAAAATGTCCGGAATGCGGGCAGACCATGTTCCAGAAAGGTCTGGGTAAACGAAAAAAAGTTTACTGCGCCAAATGCGGTTTTGAAAAATCAGCGGATCAGCAATAGAAAATACGCATAAGACTGATGACCGTCCGTTTCGGGCGGTCGTCATTTATATACAGATTTAAGTATTCATTGCTAAAATGACCTATTAGATTAAATATATAATGAAATGAGGAATAAAAAATGTTTCATGCAACAACAATCGTTGGTGTAAGACACAATGGCGAGGTTGCCATTGCCGGTGACGGCCAGGTGACAATGGGTGAAACGACCATTATGAAGGCAACTGCCAAGAAAGTCAGAAAAATTTACAATGATCAGGTGCTGGTCGGCTTTGCGGGATCAGTGGCAGATGCTTTTACACTGTGTGAACGATTTGAACACAAAATTGAACAGTACAACGGGAACCTACAGCGTGCCGCGGTTGAGCTGGCAAAAGACTGGCGCCAGGATAAGGCGCTGCGCAAGCTGGAAGCCCTTTTGATTGTTATGGATAAAAAAGAAACGCTGGTGCTTTCTGGCAGCGGTGAGGTCATTGAGCCGGATGACGACATTGCCGCCATTGGTTCCGGCGGCAACTATGCGCTTTCTGCCGCCAGAGCTTTAAAACGCCATTCCAATTTAAGCGCAAAGGAAATCGCGCACGAATCCCTTAAGATCGCGTCTGAAATCTGTGTCTACACGAATGATAATATCCGTGTCGAAGAATTAGAATAAATTTGAGGTAAAATTTATGGAAATGAAAGATTTAACGCCTAAAAAAATTGTCGAAGAGCTGAACCGCTATATTATTGGCCAGGAACCGGCAAAAAAGGCGGTGGCGGTAGCCCTGAGAAACCGCTATCGCAGAAGCCTTTTATCAGAGGAAATGCGGGATGAGTTCACACCAAAGAACATTATTATGATGGGGCCTACCGGTGTCGGTAAGACCGAGATCGCAAGACGGATTGCCAAGCTGGTGTCTGCGCCCTTTATTAAAGTAGAGGCGACTAAATTTACAGAAGTGGGATACGTTGGCCGCGATGTGGAATCCATGGTGCGAGACCTGGTAACCACCTCCATCCGTAAGGTACAGCAGGAAAAAATGAAGGAAGTTTATGAACAGGCCGAAGAACGGGCGAATAAACTGATTCTGGATATTCTGGTACCCATGAAAAAGAAAAAGGAAACCATTAAGACACCCTTCGATATTTTTATGAAGAGTAATAAACAGCCAGCCCAGCCAGAGGCACCGGATCCGGCTAAGGAAGCTGAAAAAGCTGAAAAAGAAAAGAATCTCCAGATTAAACGGGAAGCCATTGCACAGGACTTGGCCGATGGCAAAATGGAGGACGAGGTTATCGAGATCGAGGTGGAGGATGACGGCTCCAAAACCATTGGTGTCATGGCGGGGATGAATGATGATATGAGCATTAACATCAATGATATTCTCGGCGATTTTCTTCCATCCAAGAAGAAAAAACGTCATGTTAAGGTCAAGGACGCGCGCAAGATCTTCACAAACCAGGAAGCACAGAAAATGATCGACATGGATGAGGTCAAGGAAATCGGCCTGCGTGAAGCGGAGCAGAATGGGATTATTTTCATTGATGAAATTGACAAGATTATCGGGAACGGCAACAACAACGGACCGGATGTCTCACGCGAGGGTGTGCAGCGGGATATTCTGCCCATCGTTGAGGGCAGCACCATCACCACAAAATACGGTCCGGTGAAAACCGACTTTATTCTGTTTATTGGTGCAGGCGCTTTTCATGTGGCTAAAATATCCGATATGATTCCTGAGCTGCAGGGGCGTTTCCCGATCACCGTCGAGCTGGACAGCCTGACAGAGGAGGATTTTAAACAAATTCTTACTCAGCCTGAAAACTCAGCCATCCGCCAATATCAGGAGCTCTTAAAAACAGAGGATGTCGATTTGGTTTTTGAGGACGACGCCATCGAAACATTGGCGCAGATTGCCTTTGCTCAGAACGAGGAACAGGAAAATATTGGCGCCAGACGGCTGCACACTGTCCTTGAAAAGCTGCTTGAGGAAGTATCCTTCTATGCGTCCGATTATGATGCGGACACCTTTGTGGTCAATAAAGAATACGTCAACTCTGTATTTAAACCGGCAGAGCGTGAACGCAGCTATTCCAGATTTTTACTTTAAAAAATTAAGAAAAAACACTTGCTACTGCCCTGTAATTATGTTATTATAGGGCAGTATGTTGTTATTACACACATTTTTCGAGGAATGGCAGGTGCCTGCGGAGCAGGTGGGCCGAGTCCGGAGAGAAAAATGGAGGAAAAACCTAAGGAGGAATTATTATGGCAGCAGTAACAATGAAACAATTATTAGAAGCGGGTGTACATTTTGGTCACCAGACCAGAAGATGGAACCCTAAAATGGCCCCTTACATTTTCACTGAAAGAAATGGTATCTACATCATCGACTTACAGCAGACAGTGAAAAAAATCGATGTTGCCTGTAACTTCGTTAAAGAAGTAGCAGCAAACGGCGAAAGCATTTTATTCGTTGGTACCAAAAAACAGGCTCAGACCAGCATCGAAAAGGAAGCCAAAAGAAGTGGAAGCTTCTGCGTTAACCACCGTTGGTTAGGTGGTACCTTAACAAACTTCACCACCATCAGCAAACGTATCGAACGCTTAAAAGAATTAAAAGCGATGGAAGAAGATGGAACTTTTGAACTGTTACCGAAAAAAGAAGTTATTAAATTAAAAAGAGAACGTGAAAAACTGCAGAAATTCTTAGGCGGCATTGAAGACATGAAAGAAATGCCTGGCGCTATGATCGTTATCGACAGCAAGAAAGAAAGAATTGCCATTGCAGAAGCACATAAACTGGGTATTCCAATTGTTAGTATTGTCGATACCAACTGTGACCCAGATGAAATTGACTACGTTATTCCTGGAAATGACGATGCGATCCGCGCCGTTGCTTTAATCCTTGGCGTATTAGCAGATGCGATTATTGAAGGAAAGCAGGGTGAACAGTTTGAAGAAGCTGTCGTAGAAGAAACTGTTGTAGCCGAAGATGCTTCCGGCGACGTCGTTGTAGAAGAAGTAGTAGAAGTAACTGCTGAATAAGCGGTTTGACATTTGATTAGAGGAGGATACAGACGTGGACGCTAAATTAGTTAAAGAATTAAGAGAAAAAAGCGGCGCAGGTATGATGGACTGCAAAAAAGCTTTGGTTGCTACCGACGGTGACATCCAAAAAGCAATGGAATACTTGAGAGAACAGGGCTTAGCCGCTACCAATAAAAAAGCTGGCCGTGTAGCTGCTGAAGGTGTTGTAGAATCATACATCCATATGGGCGGTAAAATCGGCGTTTTGGTAGAAATCAACTGTGAGACAGATTTCGTTGCTAAAACTGATGGCTTCAAAGCTTTCGCTAAAGATGTTGCAATGCATATTGCCGCTGCGAACCCAACCTATGTTTCTAAAGAAGAAGTTCCGGAAGCGGAAGTTGAACATGAAAAAGAAATCCTGAAACATCAGGCGTTAAATGAAGGCAAGCCAGAAAAAATTGTCGACAAAATGGTTGAAGGCCGTATCGGTAAATTTTATAAAGAAATTTGCCTGTTAGAACAGCCTTTTGTTAAAAATCCAGACATCACCATTGAAGATCTTGTAAAAGAACAGATCATGGCAATCGGTGAAAATGTAAAAATCAGACGTTTTGCCCGTTTCCAGTTAGGCGAAGGTATTGAAAAGAAACAGGAAAACTTTGCAGAAGAAGTAGCTGCACAGATGAAATAAAGAATAATAAAATTATTTAAAATATAAAAACCGCCATAAATACGGCTTTGGCTTTTAAGAAGTTTAAAGTGACGATTTGTGGCGGTTTTTTCTAAAATCGAAATAGTGCACTGTTTAATTAAAAACTTTATTTTACGGGAAGGAAAAAAATGTTATATGTTGAACGCCGCCAAAAGATATTAGAGATGTTAACCCAAACGGGCAGCGTAAAGGTAGCTGAACTTGTTGATATATTCAATGTTGATGCAACGACAATTCGCAGGGATTTGAAGGAGCTGGCAAAGAATTATGATATTCATGTAATTTATGGCGGAGCTTATTATAAAAAGGAAAAAGCCAGTGGTGTGATTGAAATTGACCCTTTAGAAAAACGGATGGTCAATTTGGAAAAGAAAAAAATGATTGCCAAAAAAGCAGCGGCTCTGATTGATAATGGGGATACGATTGTTTTAAATAATGGCGTAACGGCTGAGTTGATTTTAGAAGATCTTGGAGATCTGGAATCCATAAATTTAATAACACAGTCATTAACGATCGCTGCTAAAGCAACAACAAAGCCTTTTATTAATCTTTATATGCCAGGCGGTAAATACAGGCCTTTGTCTGGTATGTTTTATGGAGATTTAGCAGAAGACACGATTCGGCAATTAAGCGCCAATAAAATATTTTTTGGTATTTTATGCGTATCCATTAATAATGGAATTACACATCCGTTTATTGAAGAAATATCCGTGCTTCGCAGCCTGCTGGATATCAGTCAGCAGAAATACCTCATTGCAGATTCTTCAAAATTTGGTAAAGTCTCTTTAGGGCGAGTGGTCGAATTAGAGGCCTTTGACGCATTGATCGTTGATGATGAGTTTCCGGACATGTATCGGGAATTTGCAGAATTAAATGATATTGAAATTATTTAGTTTTTTCCCATTTATACACGAATGTGTACAAATGGGAATTTTTTTGTTGACAAAAACGTATAAACAAGTATAATAAAGTTAAATAATGCATTATAAAGCAAAAAAAAGAAAAAACGTGCGCGCAAAAATCGTTGATTAATTTAGAAAAGGGTAAATATGATTTTAAGAGGAGTAAAAAATGAAACAATATATAATGGTTATTGATGAGGGGACCACAGGGACAAGAGCTATTATTTTTGACGATAATTTTCAGCCAATCGCTCAATCCTACGACGAATTTATACAATATACGCCAAATGAAAATATGGTTGAGCATGATGCGATGGAAATCTATGAAAAAAGTGTCAGAATGTGCCAAAACGCGCTTGAAAAAGCTTCTTTATCGTCTTCCGATATTCGTTGTATTGGAATCACAAACCAAAGAAACACCGCTTTGTTATGGGATAAAAAAACAGGGGAACCGCTCTATCATGCTTTAGTTTGGCAGGACTCACGAATGGGGGAAGCGAGTAATGCGATTAGAGAATCAGAATTTTTTGACGAACTGCTCGAGGTTTCTGGAAAAAATGTTACGCCCCATTTGGATGTTTTGTTTTTAAAATGGTTTTTGGATAACGTAGAGGGCGCGCGAAAAAGTAGAAAGCGGCGAGGCGATTTTTGGTACGATTGATACATGGCTGGTGTGGAAACTGACAGGGGGAAAAGTCCACGCGACCAGCTTTTCTAACGCTTCAAGCAGTGGGTGCATGGACATAAAAAATGAGAAATGGTTCAGCAGGCTTTTTGACTACGTAGGAGTGCCAGAATCGGTATTCCCGAAAATAAAATCAGAGTCTGATGATTATGGAATGACAGATGTTTTTGGAGTGCCTATTCCGATTACCGGAGTCATCGCAGATCAGCAGTCGGCTCTTTTTGCTCAGGGATGCACTAAGCCAGGCAGTGTTAAATGTACAAATGGCACTGGCAGTTTTTTAGATATTAATATCGGGACAACTTTTACAACATCTCATGGAGGGGTTGATACACTGATTGGCTGGAAATTAGGTGATACAACCACGTATGCGGTTGAAGGCTTTGCGGCAGTAACAGGTTCTGCAGTGCAGTGGTTGCGTGATGGAGTGAAATTCATACAAAAGTCAAGCGATATAGAAGCCCTGGCCGCTTCGGTTGAAGATACAAATGGTGTTTATTTTGTCCCAGGATTAATTGGTCTTATTACACCGTATCAGGATCCCTTTGCGCGTGGCCTTATTATAGGGATTACCCGAGGAACAACAGAAGCTCATATTGCAAGGGCAACCTTGGAGGCGATAGCTTTCAGGATTAAGGACATTTTGAATATTGTGGTTGATCAGGGAATTGAAATATCAGAAATCAAAATTGATGGAGGTGCGTCAGAAAATAATTTACTGGCACAGATGATTGCTGATTACTGTAATGCCTCTGTTTTAAGACCAGAAAGTGTGGAGGCGACAAGTTTAGGTGCCGCTTTGATGGCGGCGATGTACATGGGAGATATTACTTTAGATGAAGTAGAAAGGGTGACGGCTTCAGATGCGGTCTTTACGCCGAATATAGATAGTCGTCGGCGTGAAGAAGAATATAAAATCTGGAAAGAAGCAGTTACACGTTCACTAAACTGGATTAAACATTAAATAAAAAGCATAAAGGAGGGGGAGAAAGTGAGGGAGCGTTTTAAACGCATTCGTTCAGATTTGCTTGATCGGGTACCGGAAATTTGTGTAGATCGGTGTTTGTTATTAACAGAGGCTTATCAAAAATATGAGAAATATCCAATAGTTGAAAAACGCGCAAAAGCATTGGCGGATGTTCTCAGCGGCATGCAGATTTATATTGGTGATGATGAGCTTCTGGTGGGGAATCAGGCGCGTGTGCCCAGAGCAGCGCCTTTATTTCCAGAATATGACTATGAGTTTGTATTAAGTGAAATGGAAGATTTTGAACACCGGACAAGTGACCGCTTTATCATAAAGGAGGAGGATAAAGAAAAACTAAGGCAAGTGCTGCCTTGGTGGAAGGATAAAACCTTAAAAGCAAGAGCGACAGCTATGCAGCCTGAAGCTGTTTTAGAAGATATAAAAATTGGGGTACTGGGCTGGCAGGGAAATATTACGTCAGGAGAAGGCCATATAGTTCCAGATTATGAAATGATATTAGAATATGGTTTTTCAGGATTGTATTCAAGGGTTAAGACACTTATCGGCAATCTTGTATTAACGGAGCCGAAAGATCTTGAAAAATTTACCTTCTATCGCGCTTGTGAATCCATCTTAAAGGGTTGCTTTGATTTTATTGAGCGTTATCGGGATCTGGCCATAGAACAACAGAAAAGATGCGTAGGTTCAGTGCGCAGCTCTGAATTAAAAGCTATTTCAAAACGTTGTGATGCGTTACTTCATCGTCCTCCCAAATCTTTTGCGGAAGCGCTTCAGTGTGTATGGTTTGTTCAGGTTATTCTCCATATTGAGTCTAACGGACACTCGCTGTCCTTTGGCCGGTTTGATCAGTATTTATATCCTTTTTACAAGAAAGATATTGAAAATAATATATTGACACAGACGGAAGCAGAAGAATTGCTGGGATGCTTTTACTTGAAAGTTTTCGGCAACAATAAACTGCGATCATGGAAAACAACACAGACCCAGCTGGGTTACCCTACTTATCAAAATATATGTTTAGGCGGGCAAAAGAGCGATGGAAGCGACGCAGTTAATGCACTCTCGTGGATGTGTCTTGATATGCTGGAAGAGATAAGGCTTCCAGAACCTAATATTTATATACGTATACATGAAGGAACACCCGATGATTTTTTGAACCATGCTGTAAAAATAGTGAAAAAAGGACTTGGCATGCCGTCATTTGTCAATGATCAGGTGATTATTCCATCTCTGCTGCATCGTGGAGTATTACCAGAAGATGCCATCAATTATTCCACAATGGGCTGTACAGAGGTTCAAGTGCCGGGAAAATGGGGCTATAGAGCGAATGGAAAGAGTAAAATTAATTTACTGCGTATTCTTGAAATTGTTTTAGATGGAGGTGTTGACCGTAAAAGTGGACAAAAAATTATGGATGGTTTAACACCTTTGGAAGAATGTACGACCATTGAACAAATCAAAAATGGCTATCAGAAAGCAATTGAACATTATATGAAGCTCCATGTTATTGCAGACAATATAAACGAAATGGCAATGAATGCTTTAGTGCCGGACGCGTTTTGTTCCTTGATAGTGCAGGACTGTTTAAACAGAGGGAAAAGCATTAAGGAGGGTGGAACTATTTATGACATGATCAGTGGTACCCTTGTGGGGATTCCGAATGTGGGTAATGCAGTGTATGCCATCCAGAAACTAGTGTTTGAGGAAAAAAGAATTACACCACAGGCGCTTAGTCACGCGCTTAAAACAAATTTTGAAGAAGAAGGTGGCGAGTTTATAAGAACTCTTTTAATAAATGGGGCAGAAAAATATGGCAATGATGTAGATGCGGTCGATGAGATCACAAAAGAATTGTCTGATTATTATGTAACAGAGATTTCTAAATATAAAACGTTGAGAGATGGTAAAGGCCCCATCGGCTGTTGTTATACAAGCTCTACGGTAACAATTACAGCCAATATTCCTTGCGGGGCATCAGTCGGCGCTACGCCTGATGGCAGAAAGGCAGGGGAGCCTACTGCAGAAGGTGTATCCCCATCGCGAAATACATTGAAAAATGGTCTTACGGCTATTTTTCAGTCAGTTGGGAAGCTTTCTAATGAGTTGTTTACAGGAGGACAGCTTTTAAACATTCGTATTAATCCGGCAACTTTGCAAACCCCCGAAGAAGAAGCAAAATTTGCAGCGGTTTTACGTGCGTCAGGAGATTTAAAATGCTGGCATTCACAGTATAATGTCTTATCGAATGAAACGTTGCGGGATGCCCAGAAGCACCCTGAGAATTATGCAGACCTTATGGTGCGAGTCGCTGGTTACAGCGCGTTATTTACAACTTTAAACAGTGAACTTCAGGAAGACATCATTGCGCGTACACAATTTGAGTTATAGGTTTATTATGAAAACAAAAATTTTTAATTTACAGCGATACTCGGTTCATGACGGACCGGGTATCCGCACAGTTGTTTTTTTAAAAGGGTGCCCTCTGCGCTGCCGCTGGTGCTGCAATCCAGAATCTCAAAAAAGCGAAACCGAGTTGTTTTTTGAAAAAAATAAATGTATTGGCTGCCGGTCTTGCGAAAAGGCTTGCACAGAGGGCTTAATGCTGGAAAATAGAAGAAATCATTTTCTATTGTGTGCAAAATGCCGACAAAAATTATGTGTTGAACGTTGTCCTTCAGGAGCACTGACTTTGATGGGGGAAGATAATACGGTAGAAGAAATTTTTGAAATAATAAAAAGAGATCAGGCTTTCTATCAACATTCCGGTGGAGGCGTTACAGTTAGTGGCGGTGAGGCTCTTTTAGAACCTGCTTTTGTGAATGAGCTGTTTGGGCATTGTACGCAGGCAGAAATACATACAGCCGTAGAAACCTGCTTATGCATTCCATGGAAAAATATAGCGGCCACTATGGATAAAACCAATCTTTTTATCTGTGATTATAAGCACTGGGATAAAAATATTTTCAGGAGATGGACTGGGGGAGATTTGGCGCAAATTACAGAAAACTTAAAAAAGCTAAGACAAAATGGTCAGGAAATACTGGTGCGTGTTCCAATAATTCCCGGTTTTAACGCATTCAAAAAAGATATTCATAAAATATGTGAGAAACTGGTAGAATTAGATATCACAGAGGTATCCTTATTACCATACCATAAATTGGGGAAGGTAAAATATGAAGGTTTGGGAATCGCTTATCCAATGGGGGATGCACCGCTTTTGCCCCAGTCTGAGATAGAGATATTCAACGAAATTCCAGGAACGTTTGGAATCAAAAGAATATAGTTCGGGGGATGTAATCAGAGCCATTATGATGAGAACTATAAAATAATAAAGATTACCATTAATGTATGAGTGACAGACAGCTTTAAAAGCAGTGCCCGGGTTTTTCTTGAGCACTGTAATATAAGCTGTTTTTTATTTAATATTTTGTTGTATAATACGGTATGAAATCATGAGGTATTCTTTCGTATAAGGATTGTCTAAATCATAATGAAGAAGTGATTTTATTTTTTGCATTCGATAGATTAAGGTGTTTCTATGAATAAAAAGACTTGAGGCAGTTTTTTGCAGGTTGCAATTGTTGCGTATATAAGAGATTAACGTCAATAAAAAATCTGTATTGTTTTCATTGTCATATCTCATTAGCTCAATAGAATCAGGATGGCACATGGAAATATTGGCAGGCAGATCGTTATGTCCGATAATCAGATTTACGGCATGATCATAAAAAGAGAAAAAAGTAGTGTCGTGTCTTGTTTCTATTCCGTAGTTTATTGTGGAGACCGCTTGAATATAGTAATCGAATAAAAGAAAAAAGCCGTTAAATTTATTGCTAACACCACAAAATAATTTTTCAGTTTGAGCAATTTGTGATAAGCTTATGGAAATGTCTTTATTTAGAAGTGTTTGGTTTAAAATTAATATAATTTTGTCAGAAAATTCAATACATAAAATTTTATTGTTAAACTGTTTTTCTAAAATTATTTTTGTATTATTAATAATACCTTTTAAATTTTTCGATTCGCTATGTGTTGGAGAGAGTACGGCTACGGCGTAACAATCACATTCTTGCCAGCCCTTTAAAGATAAATAATAAGATACCAGCTTTTTATCATAAATATTGCCATTAAGAATATTAATAATTTGCTTAGACGTTGTGTAATGGCTGAGCTCCTTTTTATGTGCTTTGTCTTTGATTTTAATCAAATCTGTCAGTTTCCTCAGCAAACAAAAGTGGCCAAAATTTAAAGTAGTTTCATATTCTAAAACTTCGAGAAATCCCGTTCGTATTCCATCCACAAAAACATCGTCGCAGTAACGGTTATATTCAAAGAAGTTTCTCTCGGTATAGTATTCTCCTGTTTTTAATATTTTTTTTACAGTATAATTATCTCGATTGCCCATATAGTAAAGCCATTCGGAAGAAAAATGACCGTTTTTTAGTAAAGCACTCCAATGCTTATCGAGTTTTGGGTCATTTAAATATTGGAGCGTGATCCCTATGATCCGATAATCGCTATCCAGATAAAACATAGGGTTGCGTAATAACGTATATGTTTCATCGATAACGCTTTGTATATCGTTATCTTCGAATAAAAAGTATACTGTTTTTTCGAACCAGTTGTAATAAATGTCAAAAGCCTTGGACACGGATTCGATACATTGTTTATCAGATAGTTCGTAAAAAGTTAATGATCCTTCCTGTGTAGTAAGACACCAATTGTTATTTAGAAACTGAAATAGGCTCTCTTTATTCTGATAGATATCTTCTTTATTCAGATAGGGAGGAAGGCTGCTCTTAATATGCAAAAAGATTTTTTCTTTATAAAGAACATTGGCAATCATTTCAAGGTTAAGTTTCATTCCACAACTCCTTTTGTACTGTTTTGCACAAAACTATCAAAATTTGAAAGTTTTATTTATACTTGAATAACGTAGATTTTCTTTTGGAAATAAACTATAATTTTTTGTATAAAAGATATATTTTATAAATTTAATGCAAATCCGGATTTTGATTTTGTGCAAGTATGCGCGAAAGATTTTGAATAACTATAAGATATATTATTTAGTATAAAATATTTAGCGATTAAAAGTCAATGACTTTTATTTACAAGGGGGTTTTTAAGATAAAAGAGCTTCAAATGGAAAGAAATAAAATGGTTATGGATATTTACGAAGGAAAGAAACCTAAGAGAGTACCAATTCATTTAAAAATCGGTATGGAAGCAGCAATGCAGTATTGTGGGTATGATCTTAAACTGGCTCAATGGAATCCAGAATATATCTATCCTACGTTCAAGCAATTCTCTTCTATGCTTCCAAGTGATTTTTGCCCAGTTGTTTATTCATGGAGACTGCCTGCTTTATATGATTTTTTAGGTGCTAAGGCATTTATCATGGGAAGTAATGGAAATATCCAGCATCCTGAAATGCAGAGTTTGTATGCGGAAGAATATGATGATTTTATAAAGGATCCTTATAAAGTGATGGTACAAAAGTGTCTGCCGCGTTTATATACTGCATTGGATACAGCTTCAGAAAGAAGATCCTTTGTTTTTGCTAAAGCGCTGAATGTTTATCATGATACTTATTTAAAGATATTTTCTGAAATCGATAAGGTTATTGATGAACATGAATTTATTAACATACCTGTACATGAGTGTGTTGCGCCCTTCGATGTTTTAGCGGACTTACTGCGTTCCTTTTCTGGGATTTCATTAGATATGCGGCGATGCCCTGAGAAAATTGCAGAAGCAGCATCGGCATTGGTCCCGTTGTGCATTAAAATTGCAACTGCAGACGGGTTTCCAGATAAAACAAAAGTTATGTTTCCGATACATATGCCACCGTTTATGAGTGAGAAGCAGTTTGAAAAATTGTATTGGCCCTCCTTAAAACAGGTAATGGATGGGATAACAAAAAAAGGCTATACAATTTCACTTTTTTTAGAAGGAGACTGTACTCGTTTTCTGGATTTTTGGAAGGAACTGCCTCCATTGACGGAGCTTACATTTGAATATGGAAATCCAGAATTTCTCAAAAAGAATTTAGGAGAAAAGTATGTTCTCAGGGGGCTCTTTCCATTGAATACAGCACGTAGCTTACGGGAAGAACAATGCATTAACGAGTTGAAAAGATTCATTGATGTTATGGCGCCTGACGGCAAGTACATTTTTGGTTTTGACAAATCGCCAATGGCTCTGGGAGATTTGAATATCAAAAATTTCAGGGCGATTTGTAATTATATTATTGAAAACACAAATTATTAAGGAGATTATTATGGAATTTTCTTCGGAATTTTATACGAATTATTTAGTAGAGGATGACGATATAACTGAATTTGAGAAAGAGCAAAACAAACAGCGTCAGCAATATGAAGACATAATTCTTGAGTTCGTCTGGATGCTGTTTGGATAATCCAATCGGCTTGAGTAATAAAACGAAAGGTCTTATAGATTCACCTTAAAAGAACCTAAATATATATCAGAAGAATTGGGTGCGAATATGAAAAAAGTACAAAGGTATATTGCCGTTGCCGGGGCCGGGCTTGGTTGGCAGATGATGTTTATGGTGACCTATGCTTGTTCAAGTTTTTATGTAGCGTTTCAGGATTCTACAGGCTATTCAAACACACAAATTGGATTATTGCTGTCATTGTATGGTATCATGCAACTGATCATGTATATTCCCGGGGGTTGGCTTGCAGACAGGGTAAACACAAAAACTTTACTGGTTATCGGCTGGATGGGGACATCCTTAACCGGTTTTGGAATTGCGGTGCTTCCGAGTTTCAGCATTATGATAGCGCTGTATCTTTTGAATGCGGTATTTGCATGTGGTTTTGTTTTTAATGCAAATCAGAAAATGACACGTCTTCTTGGAACAAACGAAGAGCAGGGAAAGCTTGTTACGTTCCGGCAAATTGTGCGAAATGTTTCAACGATACCAATTAGTGCGATGGGCATTTGGCTGATTGCAAGTATCTCCTCGGTTAGATTAAGCATGCAAATTGTTTTAATTTCTTTTTCAGCATTAAATTTACTCGGAGCATTGTTGATTTTGTTCTTTTTTAAACCAGAAATAAAGGATACAGCTAAAGAAAATCCTGTTACATTTTCCGATGTAAAAAATGTTTTGAAAATTAGAAATGTATGGTTGATTGGTGTGATTTGTTTTAGCATTTATCTGGCATCGACTTCATTAATTTATATGCAGCCCTATATGGTTGAATTCTTTGGATTAGATGCGGCACAATCGACGACATTGGGAGTTATTTATAAAAATATTGGAATTATCGCGGCTCCGGTTTGTACTTTTTTAGGCAACCGTAATCGTGATAAAGTTTCAATAACCAAAGTGATTTCGATTGCTTGTTTTATCAGTGCTATTTGCTTTATCTGTTATATAGTTTTTCCGACCGTTCCAGAATTACTCACATTAACCATTGTTGTATTTTTACTTGCTTCTTTTTGGGTAGTCGGTGTTTGGGGAATCATGTTTATTCCCGTTTCAGAAATTGAACTACCGGTTCGCTTAACGGGAACAGCTATGGGGGTTGTGTCAATTATTACTTATATTACAGATGCGTTTTATTATTCGCTTTGTGGTGGCTGGATTGACCAGTATGGGGCAGGAGGATATTTTAATATCTTCTTATTAACCTGTATTTGCCTGATCATCGCTTTTTTTGCAGGACTTTTTGTGGCTAAAGACATTAAAAAGATTCGGGCAAAAAGTGATACAGATGTACAGGATGAAGGCGAAGTACAGGTTCAATTGTAAAACATAGTGATACTTGAAATTTTCTCCCCAAAATTTATAAAGAAGGTATGTTATGAAAAAGATCAAAAAAAGAGTTTTTATTCCTGCGTTAGCAGTCGTTGGAGGTGCTGCGATTCTTGGGTGTATAAGAGGAGATTTGCTGTCCGGTAACTTAGAAAATTTGTTTAACATTTCTTTGGACAAACTCGGCTGGTTATATCAGATTATTACAGCAATTACCTTTGTTCTTTGCATTATTTTGAGCTTTTCAAAAAAAGGCCGGATTCGTATTGGGGGAGAAAATGCTCAAGCGCATTACAGCTTTAAATCTTGGTTTGCGATGTCATTAACTGGGGGGATTGCAGTTGGAACGATAACCTATGGTGTGTCATTGCCAATGATTTATTTCAAAAACATCTTTGGTGAGCTCGATGGCTTTGGAGTTGCAGCCGGAAGTGAAGAAGCCGCTGTCTTTGCTTTAGGACGAATTATACATGAATGGTCGTTTTTCCCCTATTCTATCGCAGCGGTCAGTGCGCTTTGTATTGCCTATATGTGCTATAACATGAAAAAACCCCTTAGTATTTCAAGCTGTTTAATCCCTCTGTTGGGTGATAAAAAAGCCGGAAAGCTGGCGACTGTTGTTGATGTTCTGGCAGTTATTGCGCTGGTTTTAGGACTTTCTGGCAGCTTGGGCGGTGGTATTGTACTGATCGCCTCTGGATTGAAGCTAATATATGGAATCGAGACAACCCAAACAATTTTAATTATTATTACAATGTTATTTGCTTTTGTTTTTATTTTTTCATCGATAAGAGGAATAAAGAAAGGAGTTCGTGTATTTGCGAACATAAACACATATATTTTCTACTTGCTGCTTTTTATATTGTTTATCTGCGGGCCAACATTATTTATTCTAAATCATACAACAACAGCCTTTGGGTATTGGCTGCAAAATTTGCCTTTGTGGACATTTGATACAGGAATTCTTGGAGGAGAAACCCTTGTTAAATGGTGGACGATTATGACATGGAACTTTTGGATTGTTTATGCACCGGTAACAGGAATCTTTCTGGCAAATATTTCTTATGGCAGAACAATTCGTGAATTTATGATCGTGAATTTTTTTATGCCATCACTATTTGCGATTATATGGTTTGGTGTGTGGGGAGGGACAGCAATCAACTGGCAGATGGAAGGTGTCGTCGATTTTGTACCTATTATTCAACAGGTTGGTCCTCTTAGTGCGCTGAGTGCTTTCTTTAACAATCTTCCATTTACGAAGGTGATGATTCCATTGATGTTTGGTCTGCTGATTTTATCATTTGCGACATCGGCAGACAGTAATATTATTGCGGTTTCCTCTTTGTGCATAAAAGATGAAGGGCTGGAAAATGAAGCACCAATTTGGGTTAAGCTAACCTGGGGTCTGCTTTGCTCAATTATTGCGTGTACGATGATATTATTTACAAAAGAACAGGAAGGGCTGTTAGCAATTAAATATATGGGCTCGGTTGGCGGTATTATTGTTTTTGGAGTGTTTATTTTAATGGTGATTTCAACCATAAAAATATTTTTTATTGACAAAAATGATTAATAGAATCAGATTTAAGAGATTTTTAAAAGTTAAGGGAGATTGGTATGTTAAGTAATAAAACAATTCAGGAAGAAAGAACTCAATTATTTAAAAATGTTTTTGATGGAAAAGTACCTAAACGTGTGCCGATTGATATTGATTTTTCATGGGATGCCGCCATTGAATATGCAGAACTTGATTTAAAAACGGCCCAATGGGATATGAAACAATGGCCAATATTTTATGAAAAAATGGCTCAGGAATTTCAAAATGATAAGCTGCCACTCACACGCAGCAACCGAACTCCCCGTTTTTATCAGATTTTACAGGCAAAATCTTTTGTGATGAGTGACTCCGGATATATGCAGCATCCGGAAATTTCATGTCTAGAAGTTGATGAATATGATGAGTTTATAAAAGATCCCTATAACTTTATGACAGAGGTACTGCTTCCAAGATTATATCCTTCAATTCAAAACGACACAATTTTTAGTGCGTTAAATTTTGCGAAAGCCTATAAAGCATATCATGACAGTATGCAATATATGACAGAAATAGCTGACTGCATGACGGATAAATATGGTTATGCTGTATTACCACCCGGTGCCGGAACAGAGGCTCCGTTTGATTATCTTGCAGATTTAATACGTTCATTTACAAATATAAATAAAGATATTCGCCGCTTTCCACAGAAGGTAGAAGAAGCGTGTGAAGCGCTGCTGCCGCTTACATGCAAAGCGGCTATTGGGCCTGTGCAGAATCAGTATGCCCGATGTTTCATTCCGCTTCATATGGCGCCTTTTTTAAACAAAAAGCAGTTTGAACGTTTTTGGTGGCCAACCTTCCAAAAACTTATGAAATATATTTTTGAAAATAATATGGGGGCGTGGATTTTTTGCGAACATGACTGGTCCGATAAGCTTGATTATCTTGCAGAGTTAGAGGGCAGAGTTTATATGTGCTTTGAATACGGAGATCCTTCAAAAATCAAAAAAATAGTTGGAAAGAACCATATTGTTTCAGGGCTTTACCCCATCAGTTATCTTCAGACAAAATCAAAACAGGAATGTATCGATGAAGCAAAACGACTTTTAGATATTATGGCCCCTGGTGGTGGGTATATTTTCAGTACAGATAAAATTATTTTCTCCCTTAAAGGCCAAATTGCAGAAAATCTTAAAGCAGTTTTAGAAACGGTTCGTGAGTATGGACAATATTAAATTTATTATGCATACAAATTTTTGGGGCAGTTAACGGTAGAATCTGATAAAGGAGATTAATATGGATAATAAAACATATGAATTTGATTGGGAAGCATATTTAGAAAAATTTCCAGTTCTTCAAGGTGTTGAAGCGGCTGAGATATTAAAGGAAGATGAAAAAAATATGTTTTTGTTTGTTTTTGGTCTGTTTAAGTAAAAATTATAAACTAAGAAGGCTGTCTCGAAAATTAGGTTAAGAAGGCAGCCTTCAATATTTGGATGTGTTTGAAGATACAAAGTGTTAATAAATTTTTAATAATTTCTTTATCAGCAGGTTAGAAAGTTTCGTTACAATGAGGACAGCAAAATAATGGAGGCTGTCAATGATTGAGAAAAATCGTGTAAAAGGACTTTCTGAAAAAGAAGTAATCCAGCGCGTGCAGGAGGGTAAGCAGAATCTGACCCAAAGTGCCATGACTAAAACAACGAATGAGATCATCAGACAAAATGTTTTTACCATGTTTAATCTTATGAATTTATTGATTGCCATTGCACTTTTCTGTGTTGGTGCTTACAGCAATATGCTGTTTATTGGAATCATCATCTTAAATATGGCAATTGGTATTGCACAGGAGTTTAAAGCTAAGAAAACAGTCGAAAAGCTATCGCTGCTTTCAGCTCCTTCTGTCACAGTGCTGCGTGATGGAGAAGAAAAAACGATCGCGACGGAAGAGGTTGTTCAGGATGATATAATGGCATTGACCGCAGGACAGCAGATTTGCTGTGATGGAGAGGTTCTTTCTGGTGATATGGAGGTAAACGAGGCACTCCTGACAGGTGAGGCGGACGCAATTGGAAAGGGAATTGGCGATAAGCTGATGTCTGGCAGCAGTGTGGTCAGCGGACGGTGTCTGGCGAAAGTCATTCATGTTGGGAATGATAATTACGCGGCTAAAATTGCGCAGGAGGCAAAACAGGCAAAGGAACAAAGCTCTGAGCTGATGCAGTCCATGCGTAAGGTAACCCGCATTACCAGCCTGTTTATTATTCCCTTGGGGATTATCTTGTTTTTGGAAGCTTTTATTTTGCGGAGCGATCCGCTTTTTACTTCGGTAGTGTCCACCGCGGCCGGCCTGTTGGGGATGCTTCCAAAGGGGTTAGTGCTGCTGATCAGTGTATCGCTGGCTGGCGGTGTCATTAAGCTGGCAAAAGATCAAATCTTGATTCAGGATATGTTTTCTTTGGAAGCTTTGTCTCACGTAGACGTACTGTGCCTTGATAAAACCGGTACGTTAACGGAGGGGAGGATGGAAGTGGAAAGTGTACAGATTTTTGAAAACGTACTTGCCAGGGAAGTGAAACTTGAGCCGTTGATGGGCTCTTTCTTGAAATACAGTAATGATAACAACGCGACTTTTCAGGCCCTAAAGGAGTACTTTAAAGAGAACAGCGCCTTTACTGTGTACTCAAGAGTTGCGTTTTCCTCCGAAAGAAAGTGGGCTGCAATGACCTTTAAAGAAGGGGTCACATTTGTTATTGGAGCACCGGAAAAAGTGTTGCAGGGAGAAATGCCGGATGCGCTGAAGTCGGAGATAAAAAGAGGGAGAAGAGTGCTTGTCGCCAGCGTCACAGAGGATGTAATTAAAAGCCAGACAAATTTATCCGAAACGAAGCTGACTCCCATAGCTGGGATTGTCATCCGGGACTGCATACGCCAGAGTGCACCCAAAATTTTAAGCTATTTTAGAAAACAGGGCGTCACGGTTAAAGTAATATCCGGTGATAATCCGGTGACGGTATCTATGGTTGCGAAGGATGCCCGGCTAAAGAACTATGACGAAGCGATTGACATGATGACTGTAAGTGAAGATGCGGATTTTAGAAAAATCGCAGAAAAGTATACGGTGTTTGGAAGAACAACACCGCAGCAGAAAAAGAAGTTGGTTCAGGCATTAAAGGCAGAGGGGCATTCTGTGGCAATGACGGGAGATGGTGTCAATGACCTTCTGGCATTGAAGGAGGCTGACTGCTCTATTGCCATGGGAAATGGAAGTGATGCAGCCAGACAAGCCGCGCAGGTGGTTCTGCTGAAATCTGATTTTTCAGCGCTGCCAGGGCTTTTATTGGAAGGGCGGCGTGTGGTAAATAATGTTACCCGCGCAGCAGGTGTCTTTTTTATCAAAACGATTTATTCGGTGGTCATGACGCTCATCTGTGTACTGGCTAATATTCCCTTTCCTTTCCTTCCGATTCAGATTACATTGATCGACGCTGCTATAGAGGCTTACCCTTCGTTTGCAACAGCTTTTGAAGCAGATGGACGGAGAATCAGGAAAAAATTTCTGCCGGCAGCATTGCGAAGCGCCTTGCCAAATGCTGCGGCCATCATTATGGCATTTCTACTGATTAATTTTATATCAGGTATAGGTCTGTTCGAAATCGGGATGATTGAGAAAACAACAATACTCTATTTTATAACGGGCCTTATTAGTATGCAGGCTGTGGTGAAAAATAATATTCCATTTACAAAGCTTCGGTTGTTTGTAATGATCACGATGGCAGCAGGGTATTTTGGCGCAGTTTTTTTGTTCAGCCATCAGTTGGGGCTGGAAATGGCTTTGAATACTGGAGCCATTCTCCTGCTCGGTGCTGTGTTGGTGATTGCCTTTGGTATAGAACGTCTTTTGACAAAGTGTGTGAGAAATTATGACAGAAGAAAGATGACTGTTGATGGACGGCTTTCTCTGAATGTACACAGCACACTTCAAAAAGAAGATCAGTGATAATGACTTGAGCTGCTTTCGTTAATTTTTTGTGAAAGAAGCTTGACGCAGGCAGCTGTTTTAAGCTATAATAGATATGTTCATTATGACTGTATATTAGACAGTTCATGATTGTGTCGGCTCTTTGGCATAAAGGTAGGCCGACACAAACGGTACCTGAATAGATTTGTGATAAAGAGCACGCGAGTGTTCTTTTTTTACAGTTTGGGTTATTCCTGAGCTTCTCTTGAAAAACAGGAGGTTCTGAGGTATAATCAAACTAAGAATAGAAGGGGGATTATATGGAGACGAAATACAAAAGAATTATTATCAAGCTGAGCGGCGAAGCCCTGTCTGGTAAGGTTGGCTTTGGCATTGATCCACCGACGGTACAGCGCATCTGTGAATCTGTCAAAGAAGTTTTTGAACAGGATGTTGAGATCGCGATTGTTGTAGGCGGAGGCAATTTCTGGAGAGGCCGTTTTGGCGAGGGAATGGATAAATCTACCGCAGATTATATGGGGATGCTTTCCACTGTTATTAACGCGCTGGCGCTTCAGGATGTTTTGGAACAGATGGGCGTACCGGTAAGAGTACAGACTGCCATTGAAATGAAGGAAGTGGCTGAACCTTATATACGCCGTAAAGCCGTCAGACATCTGGAAAAGAAACGCGTAGTTATCTTTGCGGCAGGCACAGGCAATCCGTTCTTTACGACGGATACCACAGCGGCGTTGCGTGCAGCAGAGGTAGATGCAGAGATGATCCTTTTGGCCAAGAGTGTGGACGCGGTCTACGACTCTGATCCAGAGGTGAATCCAGACGCTAAAAAATATGATCGCCTGACCTACATTGACGTTATTAACCAGGGATTAAAGGTTATGGATTCCACAGCTATCACCCTGTGTATGGATAATAAAATACCAATCCTTGTTTTCGGTTTGGATCAGCCGGAAAATATTTTGAAAGCCGTTCGCGGCGAAACCATCGGAACAATTATCGAGGAGGCAGAATAATGTTAAACGAAATTAAAGACAGAGCCAATGACAAAATGCAGAAAGCCCTGAATAACCTAAATGAGAGCTTGGGAGGTCTGAGAGCAGGCCGTGCGAACCCCCATATTCTGGATAAGGTTACGGTTGATTACTACGGTGCGGCGACAGCCATCAACCAGCTGGCAAGTGTGGCAGTGCCTGAAGCGCGTATGATTACCATTCAGCCTTATGACAGCACCTCGATCTCTGCGATCGAAAAGGCTATTTTGACCGCCGATCTGGGCTTCAATCCATCTAACGATGGCAAAATCATTCGTCTGATCGTGCCGGAGCTGACGGAAGAACGCCGTAAAGAGCTGGTTAAGTTAACCAAGAAGTACGGTGAAGAATGTAAAGTTGCCATGCGTAACATACGCCGTAAAGCTGTACAGGATCTGAAAGACGCTGAAAAGGAAGGTCTGATCAGTGAGGATGAACTGCACCAGGGCGAAAAAGAAATTCAGAAGCTGACCGATGATGAAGTGAAAAACATCGAGGGTGTGCTGAAGGAAAAAGAAGCGGAAATCATGGCAGTGTAGCCAGAAATGATTTGATTGTCAACTGAAACCATCTCGGTTTTGTTTGTGAAACTAAATAAGCCTTTCACAAGAGTGGGGAAACCCACTCTTGTGTATTTTCTGAAGCTTATTAAAATCTAGGAGAATATATGAAGAAACAATCCAAGGAGTCAATGCTGGAGGAGCTTATAGCACCTGTGGTAGAAGCTGAGGGCTATGAGTGTGTTGATGTTACCTTTGAAAAAGCCGGAAAGGACTGGGTGTTAACGACCTATATTGATGGACCGAACGGTATTGGGCTGGATGACTGCGAAGTGGTCAGCCGTAAGCTCAGTGACCTGATGGATGAAAAAGACCCCATTGAGCAGAGCTATCTGTTAGAGGTTTCGTCTCCGGGAATTGACCGTCCTTTAAAAAAGGAAAAAGATTTTGCCCGCAATATGGATAAACGCATTGTGGTCAGTTTCTACGCACCGGTAAATGGCAGCAAACAGTTAAGCGGTATCCTTAAAGGATACAAAGGTGTAACGCTGACCCTACAGCTTGACTCTGAAGAAATGATGGAGCTGGAAATGTCTGCTGTTTCCAAGGTTGCTCCGGAAATTGAATTTTAGGAAGGCGAATCGTTATGAATGCAGAATTTATGAGAGCTCTTGATGCTTTAGAAGCAGAAAAGAACATTGATAAGGAGGAACTGATTGACGCTATTGAGGTGTCCATTGAATCCGCCTACAAAAAAAACTATGGCAATGTCCAGGATGTGGACGTAAAGCTCGACCGTGATACGGGAGAGATTACCGTCTATGCAACACGCGATATTGTCGAGGATGTCGAAAATCTGGAAACACAGATATCTCTTGAAGAAGCGCGTGAAATTGATCCGACCTATGAAGTTGGAGATGTCTACCGTAAAGTCATTACCCCAAGAGATTTTGGACGTATAGCAGCTCAGAATGCAAAACAGCTTATTGTCCAGCGAATCAAGGAAGCTGAACGCAACATGGTCTATAACGAATACCTGGAACGCCAGGAGGAAGTAATGACGGGAATTATCAACCGTATTGAACGCGGCAATGTGTTCGTGGATATTGGAAACAGCGAGGGCTGCATGCCGCCAATGGAACAGGTTCCCGGAGAAAAATACTACCCTGGACAGCGTTTAAAGGTTTATTTGCTCATGGTGCGCAAGACCACCAAGGGGCCGCAGCTCAGATTGTCCAGAACCCATCCGGGTCTGGTGAAGCGGCTCTTTGAGACCGAGGTGCCGGAAATTTATGATGGCATTGTGGATATTGTGTCCATTTCCAGAGAAGCAGGGTCAAGAACCAAGATTGCCGTTAAGGCCAATGATTCGTCCGTTGATCCAGTTGGGGCTTGTGTTGGCCAAAAGGGAATACGGGTTCAGAATATTATTAACGAGCTCAACGGTGAAAAGATTGACATCATCAAATACAGCGATGATGTGCGAGAATACCTTTCTAATGCCCTGAGTCCTGCAAAGATTTACCGCATTCTGCCCAATAAAACCGAAAAGACCGCCATTGCGGTGGTCGATGATTTTCAATTATCCCTGGCCATTGGTAAAGAGGGACAGAACGTCCGTCTGGCAGCCAAACTGGCATCCTGGAAAATTGATATCAAGAGCAAAAGCGACTATGAACGTATGCTGGCAGAAAATCCAGACTTCGATGCGGACTATACAAATGCGGGAGAAGAAGAGGATATTCTGGATGAGCTGAAAAATGAGCTGGATGAGGTACTGGACATTCAGATTGATGAAGATAATGCCGAAAGCCTCGATAATGTACTGGACGACCTGGTAATGACGGACGAATTAGAGGATCTGGATGACTTTTTTGAATAAGTAAAGATTTATCCGGTATCTCTGTGATATAATATTATAATGTGTGCAGGAGGAAGCAATGAAAAAAATGCCCGTAAGAACCTGCGTGGTTTGTCATTCGAAAATTGAAAAGAAAAATCTACTGCGTATTGTCTGCAATAAAGACAATGAAATATTCTATGATCCAACGGGAAAAGCCAATGGACGGGGAGCCTACATCTGTGACGATCCCAAATGTCTGGACGCTTTTCTGAGTAAAAATATTCTTGAAAAAGCTTTTAAACGGCCAATCGACAAAGAGACCGTCGAAGAAGTGCGTCAAAAAATAAAAGAACAGCTGTCATAGGCCATAACGGCAGATGAAAAATACAGCTATGGAGAGATCTATGAACAAATAAAAACAATTGAAGGGAGGAATTATATGTCAAAGTTAAGAGTTTATCAATTAGCAAGTGAGTATGACGTTCCAAGTAAGGAATTTGTCGATATCTTAAACAAACATAATATTCCCGTGAAAAATCACATGAGTGTGTTAACAGAACAACAGGTAACTGATTTCAGAAAAGAATACAAAAAGGGTGAAGATACCAAAGTGCAGCCAAAAGCAGCACCTAAAGCAGCGGCGCCAAAACAGGAGACAAAGGCCCAGAAGCCTCAGCAGCCCAAACAGGAAAGCAAGCCACAGTCTAAAGCACAGCCGAAGCCTCAGCAGCAGGAGCGCAAACCACAGCAGTCGAAGCCTCAGCAGCAGGAAAGAAAACCGCAGCAAAGGGACAGCAGCGCATCCCAGAACCGCCGCCCGGCAGATGGCCAGAAAAATGGGAACAACGGCCAGAGTCCGCAAAAGAGAAATACCGGAGGACAGGGGAACAGCGGCAGCAATAATAACAACCGTCCCAATAACGCCAAAGGCCAGACTGTGCCTAATAACAGCAAGCCAGACCGCAAAAATAAAAACCAGAAAAGAAATAATAATAACAATAACCAGCCTGCTAAGGTCAGAGACCACAGCAAAAAAGGGAAAACAGCCCGCAGCGTTTACAAAAAGATGAAGGATGAAAAGAAGACCGAAAAGCTGAAAAATCAGGTTTTTGAGATTCCTGAATTGGTAACCGTTGGAGAGCTGGCCGAAATTCTGGATATTGGCGCGACCGAAATTATTAAGATTTTAATGATGTCGGGTACCATGGCAACCATTAACCAGCAGATTGATTATGAAACCGCAGAAATTGTGGCCTCAGAGCTGGGGTATGAAGTTAAAGCTGTTAAAATGGAGGATGTCGTCACCAAAATTCTGGAAGAATATGACGAAGAAGATACCGGAAACGAAGTTAAACGTCCGCCGGTTGTTACTGTTATGGGTCACGTTGACCACGGTAAGACCTCCCTCCTAGACCGTATCCGCAAAGCAAATGTTACAGCCGGTGAAGCTGGTGGGATTACCCAGCACATCGGTGCATACACTGTTACCATCAATGGTGAGTCAATTACTTTTATCGATACACCTGGCCATGAGGCCTTTACCGCCATGCGTTCCAGAGGGGCGCAGATGACCGATATTGCCATCCTGGTGGTAGCGGCTGACGATGGTGTCATGCCGCAGACGGTAGAAGCGATCAACCATGTCAAGGCAGCCGGTGTCCCAATCATTGTTGCGATTAACAAGATTGATAAAGAAGGCGCCAATCCCGAACGTGTTAAACAGGAATTAACAGAACATAACCTGGTAGTTGAAGAGTGGGGCGGCGATGTTATCGCAGTGCCGGTTTCAGCCAAGAAAGGTGAAAATATTGATACACTGCTCGAAATGGTTCTGCTGGTTTCAGAAATGGGCGAATTAACCGCAGACCCTAAGCGTGCCGCCCGCGGAAGCGTTATTGAAGCCCAGGTTAAAAAAGGAAAAGGCGCGACCGCCAGTCTTTTGGTACAGCAGGGTACACTGCACGTTGGAGATTCCATCATATCCGGTATGACCTATGGTAAGGTTCGTACCATGATTGACGATAAGGGCAAGCGAATTAAGAAAGCTGGTCCATCCACTCCGGTTGAAATTTCTGGTTTGTCGGATATCCCTGTGGCAGGGGATGACTTTATCGTGCTCGAAAATGAAAAAGAAGCACGACAGTTGGCGGAAAAACGCCGTGAAATGGAAAAGGATGCCCGTCAGGCTAAGATGCGGCTGTCTCTGGATGACCTGTTTACGAAGATTCAGGAAGGGCAGATTCAGGATATCAATATTATTATCAAGGCCGATGTTCAGGGTTCCATTGAAGCCATTAAGCAGTCACTTGAAAAACTGAACACAGATGATGTGCGCATTAATGTGATCCACGGCGCAGTTGGTGCAGTGAACGAGACAGATGTTATGCTGGCGTCTACCTCTAATGCTATCATCATTGGTTTTAATGTGCGTCCGGATAAAAACGCGCTGGCAGCTGCGGAAACGGAAGAAGTCGATATCCGTCTGTACCGCGTTATCTATGATGCGATCGAAGATGTCAAAAAAGCGATGGAAGGGATGCTGGCGCCGGAATTTGTCGAAAAAGTTACCGGGAATGCCGAAGTCCGTGAAGTCTTCAAGATACCGAATGGCAGCATGATTGCCGGTTCCTATGTCACTGACGGTAAAATATCCAGAAATGATGAGGTTCGGATCATTCGTGACGGCATTGTTGTGTTTGAAGGTGAAATCTCATCCTTAAGGCGTTTTAAGGATGATGTCAAAGAGGTTGCCAGCGGGTACGAATGTGGTATCGGTATTGATAAATACAATGATATCAAGCTTGGTGACGTCATTGAGACCTTTGTCATGGAAGCCGTGGCAAGAGAACTGTAAAATAAAGGGGGTGCTATTATGGCATCACATCGAATAGAAAAAATTAATGGTCAGATTCAGCGTGAGCTGAGTCTGATTATTCAGCAGAAAATGAAGGACAGCCGTTTTAACCGTGACACACTTAGTATTACCCACGTCAAAGCGGCGCCAGATCTCAAAACAGCGACTGTTTATGTCAGTATTTTCGGAACATCTGAGGAAAAGGAAGAAGTTCTGGGCCTCTTAGATAATGCAAAAGGCTTTTTGAGGGCAAATCTTGGGAAGGTGCTTAAGGTCCACTCAATTCCGGCGCTTACTTTCAAATTGGATGATTCTGTAGAGTACGGCATGCATATTGACAGTATTTTAGCAAGTCTGAAAAAAAACAAAGGAGCATCTGAGGATGAAGAAGGTACCGACAGAGATTCTTGATTGTATAAAAGAGAATCAGAGCTTTTTGATTCTCGTGCATAATAAACCCGATGGCGATGCCATCGGGTCTGCTATTGCCCTTGGAAAGGGCCTGAAAGCCCTGGGGAAGAACGTCGATTATTACATCGAAACGCCTTTGGAGGATAAGCTTCAGTTCTTTAGCGAGAGCCGTTATTTTGAAGATGAGCTTCAGGATGAATATGATGTTGTGGCTTTCTTAGACTGTTCAACAATGGAATATGCGTTTAAACCCGTCCCGATGGTGGATGCCCGGACTACTGTGGTCATTGACCATCACGCCACTAATCAGGGGTATGGCGACATCAATTTTTTAGAGATAACGGCCGCCACTGCCGAGCTGGTTTTCCGTATTTTGGATGCTTTGGACGTTGAGCTGGACCCTGAGATGGTTGAGGCTGTTTTTACCGGTATCTCTACCGATACCGGCAGCTTTCAGTTTTCCAATGTCACCGCTGATACGCATCAGATTTTAAGCCGCCTTTATGAAAAGCGTGATAATTTTGCGGTGTTGTCCAAGCGCCTTCACAGCGAGAAAAATTATGCTCAAATGAAGCTTTATGGTAAAGCCGTAGACTCGTTGCAGTTGTATGAAGATAATACCCTGGCATGGATCTTTTTAAGTTATGCTGATATTTGTAAATACGGCGGCCCTGTCCAGATAACAGATGATGTTGCCAATATTGGCATGAATATTATCGGCGTTCAGCTCTCTGCAACAGTGAAAGAGGTAGAGTGTGGTATTTACCGTGTCTCGCTCCGTTCAAAAACACCGTTTAAAATTGATGTCTCATTGATTGCCCGTAAATACGGAGGAGGAGGCCACATGCGCGCCGCAGGATTTACCTTTAAAGGAGACCTGAAAGCGCTGAAAAAAGAATTGATCGAATTGATCGAGTACTATAGGAAGCATGAAGAAGATATATGAGTGAGCTAAACGGTTATCTCAATATTTATAAGGAAAAGGGAATGACATCGCACGATGTTGTTTTTAAAGCCCGGCAGATATTACACACTAAAAAGATCGGGCACACCGGGACCCTGGACCCAAACGCCCAGGGAGTGCTTGTTTTATGCGTAGGTAAAGCCACTAAAGCGGTGGAATATTTAAATGACCTGGATAAGGTTTATGAGGCGGAAATTCTTTTTGGTCAGGAAACCGATACCTGTGACTGCACAGGGACAGTAACTGCAGAGGCGCCGGTAAGCTTTACCAGAGAAGAATTTTTAAAGGCGCTGGAATTCTTTAAGGGTGACAGCATGCAGGTGCCGCCCATTTATTCAGCCTTGAAAATCAACGGGCGCAAGCTTTATGACTACGCAAGAGCGGGTGAGAAGGTGGAGATACCGCCGCGACCCATACAGATCAGCCGGATAGAAGCAATAGAGACGGATGAATTACCGTATAAGGCCCGGTTTATTGTAGAATGCTCTAAAGGCACATATATCCGTTCCCTTTGTCGTGATATTGGTAAAAAATTAGGGACGGTGGCTTGTATGGGGGATCTTTATCGTAAAAGAGTTGGGGATTTTAGGATTGAGAATGCGCTGCATTTATCCCAGCTTAAGAATTTGATGCTGGTTGGCCGTGCCCAGGGATTTTTCCATGAGCCGGAGTATGCGCTCGAAAAATTCAGAATGGTAACAGCCAACAGACAGGGCAGCCGTTTTTTGAGGAGCGGCAACCGTTTGTATCAGTGGAATGCCATAGAAGATTTCGAGAGTTATGAAGACAGCGAAATCCTGCGTCTTTACGACCAGGAAGAATTTGTAGGTATTGGCCGGTTTTGCGCCGGCGAGGAACCCTATGTTCAGCCGATTAAAATGTTTTAGGGAGAATAACCATGAATACCGAAATTAATCCAAATGAAAAAATTGTGTTGGCTCTTGGCTTTTTTGATGGTGTGCACTTGGGGCATCAGGAGCTTATCAATGCCACCATCAAAAAGGCAAAAGAACTGAATTGCGCCAGTGGAGTCATGACCTTTGCTGAACATCCACTGACGCATATTTTTCCAGCCTACTCACCGTGGCTTATTACCACGAATGAAGAAAAAGTTCAGGTTATGAAAGATCTGGGGATTGATTATGTTTTTCTGAATCCTTTTAATGACCAGCTGATGTGTTACAGTCCAAAAGCCTTTATACGGGACTACCTGCTGCAGAAATATAATGTTGCTCATATTGTGGTCGGCTTTAACTATAGCTTTGGCTTTAAAGGTGAAGGGGATATTCAGATGCTCACAGAGTTTGGAAAACGCTTTAATTTTGGCGTGACCGTTATTCCGCCGTGTATTATCGATGGACAATCGGTCAGCAGTACCCTGATCCGGGAGCTTATCGGTACCGGAAAAGTAAATGAGGTATCAACCTTTTTAGGGCGGGATTACAGCATTGAGGGAACCATTGTAAAAGGGAAGGGGCTTGGGCATACCTTTGATATTCCCACCGCCAACTTGAAAATGAAAGAAAAAGTCATTCTTCCCAGCAGCGGCGTCTATTATACAAAAATAAAGGTGCGCGGCCAGGAACACGATGGCCTTACGAATTTAGGGTTTAATCCCACTTTTGAAAAACATCCCTACAGTATTGAGACCTACATTTATGATTTTGATGAGAATATTTATGGGGATTACGTCACTCTTACTTTTAAAGAGAGAATTCGTGGTGAAATCAAGTTTGATAATCTCGGCGATCTGGTCGCCCAGATCAAAAGTGACATCCGTAATATCCATACGCGCTACAGGAAGTAGGGATAAAAGGGTGACCGTCCGTTTCGGACGGTCACCCTTTTATGTTGCAAGAAATCATTCACTTTTCATGCGGTCTAAAATCTGTGCACAATCGTAATCGGTAATCAGCACATTAATATAACCGCCGTTGATGGCGCCTGAAATGGCAACAGGCTTATCAACGCCGCCGCAGACACCAATGGAGTATTTAGTATTTTTGAGCACGCCCAGGTCAATGGACATCATTTTTTCGTTATATTCAAATTTATCAATATTGCCGTTTTCGTCATAAAAAACCATACAGATATCACCACACATTTTCTGTTCACGAATTTCTTCAAACATTTCCGGGGTAAAGTAACCTGTTTTTATAATAGTAGAATTGCTGGTAGGGGCACCGATACCCAAAATTGCGATATCCATACGCTTAGCCTTTTTAAAGACGCGTTGAATACTGTTTTCTTTCATCAACTCAATTTTTGTATTTTTTCTGGAAATCATGGCAGGAGCGTGAAGCGGATAGTAAATGCCTCCAAAGGCACGCGCCATGGATTCAGCAATATAGTTGCTGTGCAGTTCGGTAGCTACAGTGCCAATGCCGCCAATCAAAGGGACAAAGGTAAGATTTGAGTGGTAGGAATTGTTGGCGTGCGGCGCAATCTGTGCGACCGTGGTTCCCATGGTGACGCCGATGACGTCGCCATCACGTATTATCCGGGAAAGATACTGAGCGGCGGCCTTACCCATCAACGCTTTAGTTTCGGCTGTATCCTCCAGAGTTTCTACAATGAAAACTTCTTTTAAATCATATTTTTCTTCTAACAACTGCTCCAGCTGAAAGTATTTACGTCCATTGGTGTCCGATACCGTAATGGTAACAATGCCATGTTCTCTGGCGGCGCTCAACAGCTTAGAGATGGTAGGGCGAGAAATAGATAACTTATTGGCAATGTCCTGCTGGCTCATATTTTTATTATAGTACATATCGCTGACGCGCAGCATCATGCGTTCATCCTCAATAATATTTTTTTTCATTAAAAAACTCCTCTACTGAC
>OCAG01000127.1_pt1 | contig 90417 bp, 78 predicted proteins | sample 1477111 | NCBI WGS metagenome assembly OCAG01 (sample SAMEA2580288, study PRJEB22360) | human gut metagenome | biome: human gut; feature: human-associated habitat; material: faeces | place: Denmark | collected 2008/2010 | reverse complement strand
GCTTCGTATTTCAGGATACGTTCCTGTTCAAACAGAGCATCCTGGATAACATCCGCATGGGAAATTCAGATGCTACGGAGGAACAGGTGATTGCGGCGGCAAAGGCGGCAAGATGCCACGAATTTATCGAGCAACTTCCAAACGGTTATCAGACTGTGATTGGAAGCACCGGCGTTCATCTCTCAGGTGGTGAACGCCAACGGATTGCCATTGCAAGGGCTATCGTAAAGGATGCCCCTATCATCGTACTGGACGAAGCAACCGCATTCAGCGACCCGGAAAATGAGTACCTGATTCAAAAAGCCTTTGAAAAGCTAATCCAGAATAAAACGGTTGTAATGATTGCCCATCGTCTGTCTACGATTCGCAACGCTGGCCAGATCCTTGTCATGGAAAAAGGACACCTGATTGAATCTGGCACCCATGACGAGTTGCTGAAGAAGGGTGGAAAATACGCGCAGATGTGGAGCAGCTATACGGAGTCGATCAACTGGAAAATCAGTACGGGAAAGGCGGTGTGATCTATGAGTAAGCTGAAAGAAAAGTTAATGCTGTCGGAGAAAGGCTACTCCGACCTAAAAAAAGCAATTACAGCCTGCACAATAACCAATATTGTGCTGCTGCTTCCTTCAATGGTGGCCTGCCTACTCTTTTGGGAACTGCTGAAACCGTTCACCGGAGAGGCAATTTCATGGGACGCACTGTGGAAGCTGCTGGGACTGGGAGTGGTTGCGGCTATTCTGGTATTCCTGGCTGCAAAAAATGATTATAGAAAAACCTACATTGCTTCTTATAAAGAGGCCAGCACGACCAGACTTCGGATCGCAGAACATCTTCGCAAGCTCCCCATGAGCTTCTTTAACACAAAAGATTTATCTGATATTACCACAAACATGATGGCGGATTGCAGCAGCATGGAATCCATGCTCAGCAGTACCATTCCGCCGCTGATCGCAAATATTATCTCTGTCACCCTGATCTGTATTTGTCTGGCATTTTTTGACTGGAGAATGGCCCTTGCGATTTTCTGCACGATGCCGATCACATTTCTTATCATCTGGTGCGGACGCAAACTGCAACTCCGTCTGTTTGACAAACAGGTGGATGTGAAATTGGAGGCGTCCAGCCAGATTCAGGAATACTTGGAAGGTATAAAGATTATCAAAGCCTGTGGTCTTGGTGGTTCCCGTTTCTCTACGCTGGATAAAGCACTCCAAGCCATGAGAAAAATCGCCATCAGGGTGGAACTGGCCTCTGGTATTCTGGTTCAGGGAGCCAGCCTGGTTCTGCAAGCAGGTCTTGGTATCACCATTTTTATCGGGACGGTACTGATAACTGGCGGTCAAATTGAACTGCTTCCTTTGCTGGTGCTGTTCATGTTCTCCACGCAGATTTACGGCCCAATCCTTGCCATCCTTTCGCAGTTAACCTCTCTGTTTCATTTGGGGACTGTTACCAACCGTATGCGTACCCTGCTAACCACGCCCGCTATGGAGGGCGAGGATAAGGATGTATCCAAGTATGACATTGAACTGAAAAGCGTCACTTTCGGATACAATCAGGACGATGTTATCAAGGATGTATCTTTTTCTATTCCAACTGGCAGCGTAACAGCCCTGGTAGGGCCTTCCGGTAGCGGCAAAAGCACAATTTCCAAACTCATTGCCCGCTTTTGGGATGTAAGAAAAGGTCAGATTTCCATTGGTGGTATGGATGTTCGCACCATTGAACCGGAACACCTGATGCGCTGTATGTCCTTTGTATTTCAGGATGTGACCTTGTTCAACGACACTGTTTTTAATAACATCCGCGTAGGCAACATGAACGCTACCGAAGAGCAGGTCATGGCAGCGGCAAAGGCAGCGTACTGTAACGAATTTATCCAGCAATTGCCGGATGGTTATCAGACTATCTTGGGGGAGAACGGCAGCACTCTTTCTGGCGGAGAACGTCAGCGAATCTCCATTGCCCGCGCTCTGCTGAAAGATGCCCCGATTATTCTTCTTGATGAAGCAACAGCATCTCTTGACCCGGAGAACGAGGTTTTAATCCAGCGGGCCATTGCAAAGCTGGTGGAGGGTAAGACGGTCATTATGATTGCTCACCGGCTTCGTACCGTTGTGGATGCCGACCAAATTCTCGTTCTTGATAACGGTAGACTGGTGGAACACGGTACACATGATGAATTGATGAAAAAGAACGGATTGTACCATAAACTGTTCCATATCCAACAGGAGAGTCTTGGTTGGGCTGTGTAAATTGTTTTAGAAGGGAGATGTTCCATGAAACTTCATGCGTCCGGGGAGGACTATCTGGAAACCATCCTTGTTCTCCATAAGAAAACGGGTATGGTGCGCTCCGTAGATGTGGCCCGGCACATGGGAGTGTCAAAGCCAAGCGTATGTGTGGCAGTAAACACTTTGAAAGACGGCGGCTTTCTTACGATGGACGAAGATCACTTTCTCCATCTGACCGATGTGGGCCGCGAGATGGCTGAAAAAATCTATAAGCGTCACTGCTTCTTTACTGAGCAGCTTATCGCCGCAGGCGTTGACCCCAAGACTGCGGAGGCCGACGCCTGCCGGATTGAACACATCATCAGCGACGAGAGCTTTTCGCGGCTGAAGGAGGCAGCTGCACAGGGGCAAGACTAAACTAAATATGCCAAGCTATCCTGCCCCGCCAGACGGGGAAAGAAAAAAACCGTTGCAGGGCAGGTAGCTTCGTGCGCTCATAATGGATTTTCAAAGACTGCGGCGGTTTTGAGTACATCAAGGCCGCCGTTCCTTATGCCCTCAACAAAGGAGTGACGCCTATACGCTGACACGGCGGCTTTAGGAGGGAGCCGCCGTGAAACAAAGACTGTTTCGACATGATTCGGCAGGGATTTACCTGTCAAAAAAAGCCTGACCGTCAATCAACCTCCATCCGCTTATAAACAGGCACTATCGTGGCTGGTCTATAAGTGTCATAAATCCTATTTTAGCAGCGCCAGCCGCCGTTCTTCGGATGCTGGCGCTTTTGCTTGTCGTTTTTTCGGGAATTTCCCCGAAAGGTGCCGCTCACCGCCTTCATTTCGGTTCACTCATCAACCTGTGAATCGAAATGGAGGTACATAATGCAGAAGATCAATCTTCGGGAACTGTATCCCGATGTGTATAAAACCGATGTCTTTGTGGACGTGGCCGAGGAAGTGCTGGCGGCAATCCGGGGCCAGGAGAAGGACGATGCTGCCTACGAGCGCCGGAAGTTCCGGTACAAGGCCCATTACTCTCTGAACCGGGAGGATGGCATTGAAAACGATGCCCTCAACCGGCCGCTCATTCCGGAGGAAATCTTGGAGCAGAAGCAGCTACGGGAGGAAGTGTACGCCGCGCTGATGCAGCTGCCTGCCATCCAGGCCCGACGTATCTACGCCAGGTTCTACCTGGGCATGACCGTGGCCGAGATTGCCCGGATCGAGGGCGCGGACCGCCGCCGCGTGTGGGATAGCATCCGGCGCGGACTGAAGAAACTGGCGCGTCTGCTGGGAACGGCCCGATAATATGACCGCCGCATAGTGGCAAAAAAATAGCTGGTGGAGGATTGTTATTCCTCCACCAGCTTACTTATCCTCTAAATGTTCATCTGGATCAACCCCAGCTGTCTTTACCATCTCTTTCAGCTCATCAGCCAACGCGCGGGTCGAGTTTAACAGCACTTTTCTGGCAGCCGGAGGGCACGAAAGGTAAAGCTGCCGCATATCGTTGGCGGCTTGCTCATCTTCTGGCAAATCGAGATTCATCAGGGAATCCAAGGACAAATTCAAGACTTTGCAAAAAGCACGCAGAACCTCAAAGGAAGGGTTCTTTACCCCTCTTTCACAGCTTTGAACGTGCTTCAGCGAAAAATGGCTCTGATCTGCGAGTTCCTGTTGCGTCAGTCCTTTTTCCTTACGCGCTTTTTGTATCCTTCGTCCCAATTCTTTTAACAGTTCCATAAGTACTATCGTCTCCTTAATAATATTTTATCGTGCCCATTTTTCTGTCGGAAGAACCTTATAAAAGGCGTTTTTAAGTACGATAGTACCTATTTTATTTTGCTTGCTGGGTACTTGCTCTTCACTAAACTCCTTGTAAGGCGGCAAGACCAAAAATATTTTCAAAAAAATCGCATTACCAGACAGGACAAATCACCTATTTTTGTCATGGTTGTCAAGAAGGAGTTTTTTCTTCTCTGTTCTTTGACAACCGAATAGACGGCATTTCTGGTACATAGCCCATGTACGAGCGAATCAGGCGCGCCGCCAAGAAGGACAAGCCAAGGAGGTGATGAACCGGCTGTCCTGAGCGATCAACGCAAGCCTGAAACCCGGAGGTGGCACTTCGGGTCGCGGTGACTGCATGGGGGCTTAAAGATACTTCCTCACGGCCTCCTAAAGACTTGGGGGGAACCCTGCGGCGCACGAGTAAAACGACGCTGCGGAGTTATGACAGCCGCGCCAGCGGAGACCAGGAATGTCCCTATCGTCAGGGGCGCGTGGCAAATGTGACGAAAGTAACGGATATTATCTGAAAGGCTGCGTCCATTTGCTGTTAGCAACAACAAGGCATCATTTGGGTGCAGTCCTTTCTTTTCAAAGTCAGATACCATGAGCTGGCAGCTCTGGTTGCCAGCTCATTCATGTGATTTTGAAACCGACTTCAAAGAAAGGAGAACACTTATGAGCCAGCTAACACAAACATCAACCGATGAATTGGTTGACATCCGTGAAGTCACGGTAGATAAAGACCTCCCCAAAGAGGAACGGATCGCGGCCTTTCTTCACCAGATCAAAAACCCCTATCGCTTTCGCTGCGGCGATTTTGTGGTAAACGCTGCATTTTCCAGCAACGGGGTCACATTGGAGGAATGCCTGCAAGGGATTTTAAGGTAATCGACATCCTCGCTCTTTTTCCAAAAGCGTGCTACGATGTGTATGGAAAAGGATGAAAACTGAAAACCTCGAAATCCACTCTTTTCTTGCGGGAGCTTCCGGGAGGAAAGGAGTGCTTTTTCATGCCAAAATATCAGGCAACAGCTTACATTCGTCTGTCTTACACAGATGATCGCTCCAGCGAGAGCGACAGCGTTACCAACCAGCGGAAGCTGATTGAGAACTTCATTGAACGAAACCCGGACATCCAAATCGTATCCGAAAAAATCGACGATGGTTACAGCGGTATCATTTTTGACCGTCCGGCGTTTAAGGAAATGATGCAGGACATCACCGATGGCAAGATCAACTGTGTCATTGTAAAGGACCTCTCCCGCCTGGGACGAGAGTACATTGAAACCGGACGCTACCTGCGCCGGGTATTCCCAACTTATGGGGTCCGCTTTATTGCCATCACGGATAACATCGACACCGCCCATGAAGGCAGCGGTGACGATCTGACCGTATCCGTCAAAAACATTATGAACGAAGCCTACTGCCGGGATATTTCCATCAAGACCCGTACCTCTTTGGATATAAAGCGCCGTAACGGAGATTTTGTTGGAGCCTTTCCCGTTTACGGCTATATGAAGTCTGAGGAAAACAAAAACCTGCTTGTACCTGACCCGTATGCTTCCCGCGTTGTCCAGGACATCTTCCGTATGCGCCTGGATGGGACGAGCGCCCTGCGAATCGCCACCGTGCTGAATGAAATGGGCATCCTCTCCCCCCTTGCTTATAAGAAAAACAATGGTTTTCCTTATGCCAAACACGGCTATGCCGACAAAGAGGATTGCAAGTGGTCTGCTACAACGATCATCCGCATTTTGCAGGATGAAACCTATATCGGCACATTGGTACAGGGGAAGCAAGGCTCCCCGCACTACAAAATCAAGCAGATGGAGCAGCGGCCGTCCTCTGAATGGATTCGCGTCCCTGACGCCCATGAACCGCTGATTGCCAAGCAGGATTTTGAACTTGTCCAGCGTATCCGCAGACTGGATACCCGGACTTCTCCCAAGCAGGATACGGTGTATCTGTTTTCCGGTGTCTTAATCTGCGGGTGCTGTGGGAGCCGCATGACGCGGAAAACGAACCGGGTCAAGGGCAAGGAATATCACTATTATTATTGCCCCACCGGGAAAAAGCATGGCTGCACCAACCCGGTAATGCTCAAGGAAAGCGATCTTGTCGAGTGCGTCAAGGACAGTCTGAAAGGCTACATCGACAATGTGAGCTGCCTGCAAGCCATCCTGGACGGTATCGACCAGAGCAGTATCAATCAGGCGCTTGCCAATGAATACGCCTCCCACATCGCCGCCAATGAGCAGCAGGTGGAACAGGCGCTTGAATTTAAGGCTCGCCTGTATGAAAGCCTGATTACCAGCACCATCAGCAAAGAGGAATATACCGACTATAAGGCCAAATACACGAGGATTGCGGAAAATGCAAAAGAGAGTATTCGGGTCTTAAAGGAAAAGCTGGCTGATGTTCTGGAGAACCGGAGTGAACGGAACCGCTGGATTTCCCACTTCACACAGTTCTCTACGATGGAGGCCTTGGACCGCAAAGCTGTGGTTCACATGATACAGAGCATCAAGGTGATTGGGAAAAAGGAATTGGAGATTACCTTTACATACCAGGATGAATACCAGAAAGCGATCCAGCCGATTCAGCTGGCAGAGCAAACAAGTCAAAGAAAGGTGGGATGATTTGTGGCAAGAAAAAGCAGAAAGGAAACTGTGGTACTTCCCGCACCGGAGATAGATGCTACTTGCCGCGCCGGAATTTATGTGCGGCTTTCCGTTGAGGATAAGCATACTCACACCGCCTCTATCGAAACCCAGCAGCTGATTATCGCCCGGTATCTGGAGCAGAACCCGGAGATTATTGTGGTACAGACCTACATTGACAATGGCGCAACGGGTACGAACTTCCACCGTCCCGGCTTCCAGCAAATGCTCTCCGATATTGAAGCGGGTCTTATCAACTGTGTCATTGTAAAAGATTTGTCCCGGCTGGGGCGAAATGTCATAGACACCGGCTACTACATTGAGCGTTACTTTCCCATGCAGAAAGTCCGCTTTATTGCCGTGAATGACCGCTACGATTCTTCTTCCCCGGATAACGCCCACGATGGTATCATCATTCCGCTGCGGAACATGATTAACGAAGCCTATGCGATGGATATTGCCAGAAAAATCAAAGCCCAGCAGCGGCAGGCCATGAAAGACGGCAAGTATGTTGGCGGGCGCACACCCTATGGATATTTGAAAGCTCCTGATAACTGCCACCAGCTGATTGTTGACCCGGTGGCTGCCGAAGTAGTCAAAACCATGTTTCAATGGGCCGCCGAGGGCGCAGGATTAAATACTATCGCGGTACGCTTGAACGAGGCCGGGTATCTCTCTCCCAGCCACTACAAGAGAACCTTGGGAGAGATCACCCATGAGAATCTGGTGGGCAATGGGCATTGGCAAACCCGCACCGTTGCCAAAATTCTCCGTGCAGAAGTTTATACCGGCGATCTGGTGCAAGGGGTATCTAAAATCATTGACCACAAGCAGGTCAGAGCCAGCGCCGATGAATGGACAACGGTACGCGGCACCCATGAAGCCATCATCAGCCGGGAGCTGTTTGCCGCTGTTCAGAAAGCATTGGACCAGGCTGCACAGCAGGCCAAAGACAGGGAAATACATTCCTGGTCCCCTAATCTTTTGAGAGGAAAAATCTTCTGCGCCCACTGTGGACACAGCCTTCACCGGCAAAAATGCGTCCGCAGAAAGTCTCAGGAGGTATATGTCTATCACTGTATCAGCAATAACCGTATCAAAAAGGGTGTTTGTCCTGGTGCGTTTATCTTTGAAAAAGAGCTGCTGGACGCCCTGGCCGATATGATACAGGAACAGCTTGATACCACGCTGGGGCAATACTCTCTCGGTCTGGAAAACCTCACCAAAGAAGCCGAGGAACAGAAAAACATACAAGCTAAAATCGCCAGCCGGAAACAGGAAATCCAGCAGCTGCGAACCTATCAGCGCGGATTGTATGAGGGCCTGATCCAGAACCATCTGTCAAAAGACGAGTATTTTACCTTCAAGGAGAAGTACGAAGCCAAAATCGAGGCCATCAGCGAGGAAATCGAGCAACTGAAAGCAGGGCTTGCAATTATCACCAAACAGCTGGAACAGTATAAAATGCTGTCCCAGGATGCACAGCATATCAAGGAAGATTGCCAGTTGACGGCAGCCCTAATTGACCGACTGATTGACCGTGTAGAGGTCTCAAGAGAGAAACGGATTACGGTTCGTTTCCGTTTCCAGAGTGAATTTGAGCATTGTGAGGAGGTGCTGAGCCAGTGCAGAAATATGTGATTGCCCTTTATATCCGCCTTTCCCTGGAGGATTACAAATACGACAGTATGAGCATTGAAAACCAGCACCTTGCGCTGAACGAATTTGTTGCTTCCATGCCGGAGTCCGCCCATGCAGAAATCCTTGAATTTATCGACAACGGGTATAGCGGGACAAACTTTGAGCGTCCCAAAGTCCAGGAGCTGATTGAGATGGTGCGGGCCAATAAGATCGACTGCATCATCGTAAAAGACTTTTCCCGGTTTGGGCGAAACAGCATTGAGACTGGCTATTTCATTGAGCGTGTGTTCCCTCTGTTTCACACCCGGTTTATTTCCATCAACGATAATTTTGACAGCGATCAGCACAAGGGCGATACCGGAGGTATGGATGTGGCTTTCAAGTATCTGATCAGCGAGTATTACAGCCGGGATATGTCCATCAAGACCAAAAGCGCCAAGTACGCCAAAATGCAGCGCGGCGAATACCAGAGCAAAGTTTGCCCTTACGGGTATCGCAAAAGCGCCAATGGCAGAATGGAACCGAACCCGGAAACCGCTGCTGTGGTACAGCTCATTTTCCAACTTGCCGCAACCGGAATTGGAGCAGCAGCCGTTACCAGGGAACTCTTTAAGCGAGGCATCCCGACCCCCGGAGAACACAAAGCAGCTCATGGGCAGCAGTACCACGATGTCTCACGCTCCCGTGGACGCTGGAGCAGTTCTACGGTTCTCCGTATTCTGGAGGACGAACGCTATATCGGCTCCTATGTCATCGGGCGTCGTGCAGTCATTGAAGTAGGCGGCACACGGAGCCGCAGGAAGGACCGGGACAAATGGTTCATTATTCCCGACCATCATCCGGCAATCGTTGATAAAGAACTATTTGAAAAGGTGCAGGCTGTGCAGCGCCGGTTTTCCTTGCCGACCAGGAAAACCAGGGATTACCCACTGAAAGGCAAGGTCTATTGTGGCTGCTGTGACCATGCACTTTCCCGCATCACCCAAAAGAAACCGTTTTATATGTGCCGCCATTCCACAGCCGATTTGAACAGCCGCTGCCGCGATGTCCGGGCAGATGCTGCTGGTCTGGAAGAAGCAGTCCTCCTCACTTTGAAAAAGCAGCTGGAAGTCCTGCTGCCCGTACATGAGGACGGCACCATTCACCTGGAGGACACCGCTGCTAAATGCTCCGAGTACGAGAAACAGATGGAGGCTCTGAAGGATCAGAAGCAAGCTCTCTTTGAACGGTATCTCCTGGGGCAGATCGAGCTGGACACATATAAATCGGAGAAGGCAGTTTATGACGCAGAAATACTGAAAGTCAAAAATGCCTATGCTGCTGTCACCGCCCAGGCAAAGCTGAAGCGGGAAGAACAGGCCCGCCAAAGCAGCCGACAGGAGATTGCTCACTCGATTGCCGAAGCAGATGTGCTAACCTCGGAGTTGACCGATCTGCTGATTGAAAAGGTGTATGTATTCCCCGACAACCGCATTGAGATTGTTTACAAAGTCCATGACCTCTTTGAATAATTGAAGATACAAAAACGGAAAACCCAGGCTATCAAATCTATCTTGGTAGCTTGGGTTTTCTGCTTTTCAGAATTATATTTTTTTGTCGTGTGCTTGACATACGGGTGCCGCAAAGCATGAAAATTCACACAGCGGATGCCTGCTTTCTTCAAAAGCTTTGAAAAATAATTTTGATAAGCCCGCGGGTCAAGATAGGAGCCCTGCCGGTTACTGAACACAAAGCTTTCTTCAGTGAAAATGCCGCTTTTTTTCAAGACCTTCTGGTATGAGTATAAAAGGGTGTAGATACCGTCGTTCATAGGGATGTCTCTTTGGGAACAGACGGACTTTGTTTGGCCAAATACAATTTCGGTTTTATTTTTTCCAGGCGATTTGGCCTTGACCCGCTGGATTGAATGGCGGACATGAATTGTTTTTGACTGAAGATCAATGTCTGTCCAGCGCAAGGCTGCCAGCTCACCCAGGCGGATACCTGTTTTTAAGGCGAGCAGGATGGCGCGGGCTCTTTTGTCGCAGATTTTATCCTCGAGTACCTTTTCTAATTTTTGATACTCATTCTGTTTTAGATAATTGGGTTTTTTCTTCTGACTGGGTGGAATCCGGACCGCTTCACAGGGATTGTTCTGAACCATTTCTAATTCGATCATTTTTTCAAAAAAAGATGACAGCAGAACAAGGTGAATTTTTATCGTCGATGGCGCCAGTCCCTTATGCTTATTCGCGTCTGTACGAAGATAATGAATATAGTCCTGGACTACCGCCGCTGTGACATCAGCGACCGGAAAATCACCAAGCTGCGGCACAATATGTTTATAAACGATGCTGCAATAGCGCGTGTATGAGGAGGCTTTTACTGAGAACTTTTTATGTTCTTCCAGCCATTGGACAAGGCATTGTCTCAGCGTTGTGCCTCCCTGGACAGAGTTTCTGAAAGAATAATTTTCGGCCATGTGCTCTAAACTTGTCACGGGCAGATTGTTTCTTTTCTGTTTGCGAATCAGACGTTCAAACGCTACTTTTTCAGAGACACTTTTTTCAGCTTCTTCCAAGAGCGCTACAATTTCCCGATAAGTGTCGGCATAGATTGACCGATAAATTGCTTTACCATGAATTTCCTTATAGCCAGTAATATAACGCCCTTCGTAGCGGTTATCAGAGCGTTGATATATATTTTTGCGATGCTTCTTCATTGCCTTACCTCCTTATACCATTTTTTTGACCAGATATATAATAATTATAAAACTTCAATAGCTCTAAAAGTGCTACTTAGGCAATCAAATTTTTGCAAAAAAAGATTTTAATTGTAATTTTTTTAAAAATTAATATACATATTTAATGAAGAAAGTGATATAATAAAAACAATATTTAATATTTTCTCTAAAGAGCACGTTATTTTTGCTCGTGGAATGACATTATTCCACGAGCTTTTTATATTTTTGAGCTTTATTTTGATAAAGAGAAGATTTCTGCAAATTTTGGAAGTAAAAAAGCACAGCTGTTTCCATGCAGCTGTGCTTTTTCTAAAAGAAAAGTTTATTTCAAAAAAGATTTCCCATACAAATCAATGTTCTCCCCCGCTGCGTAGAGCACGCTTTTTCCAACGGGTTCGTCCTTCATGGTGTAATAATAGGTGGTAAAGCAGAACACGGGGTCGTCTCTGTCCACCAGCAGCTTGTTCTGGATAAACCGGTTGGGGGTATCCATGGTGATCTCGAGGACTTTTTTGATCTCAAAGCCGTCGAGGATTTTATTGATGGTCTGGAGGTTCCTTTCGGTCATGTCCGCCATGCTTTCCGGATTATAGCGGCCGTTTAAGAGGAGCGCGGTAATGATGTAGCAGATGGGAAGTGTGTCGGAGTACAGGATCTGGCGCATTTCCACGGCTTTCATTTCCTGCCGGATCTCCCGCATTTTAATGAGGGACAGGCTGATGTCCTCCACGCTGATCTCGGTGATTTCTTCGTTAATATTGGCCTGGGGCGCAAAGCTGATGAGGTACTGCTCCTTTTCGCATTCCCGCACAAAGGTCCCGACCCGCTCCACTGCGCTCAGATACCCCTTGTTAATTAAGGATGAGATGCTCTTGCGGACTGTGACGATGCTGGTATTATACTTTTTCGCCAGCTCGGCATAGGTGGGGAGTTTTTCTCCGGGCTTCAGGTTGCCGTAGTGGATGTCATCCATAATATCATTGATGATTTGATCGTATATTTTTACTTTCATTGATGTCACCTGCTTTGGCCTTTACGGCAGATAGGTAATGCCGGTCAGCTTGCAGCATTCCTTCCTTATATAAAGCTTGCGCATGCCCAGCGGGTCGTCGTTATCCATGAGGTTCTGGGTAATCTGCATGACAGGGGTGTCTTCTGGGATGTTCAGCTTTTCCGCGGCCTGGGCGTCACAGCCCACAGCCTCGATATGGATGCGCTCTTGGGTAATATAAAGGTGGTTCCGCTGGTTGACGATTTCGCTGAAGCTGTTGTACTCAAAATCGTCGTTCCAGGGAGAAATGCCGGGGAAATAAGGAATAAACTGATTGTCGTAAATGACAGGCAGGTCGTCCCTGAACAAGAGCCAGTTGATGAGCACAATACGGGAGTCCGGCGCGACCCGCAGATGGTAGACCAGCTCGATGGTGGGCTTGATGATCTCTGAGCCCAGCAGTTCTACGCGGTTGTAGGGCTCCTTTAAAATATTTTCAGGCTTCAGGGAGAGGACAAACTTGTCATTGGTTTTAGCCAGCACATAGTTGCCCTTTCCGGGAATGGTATAGACATAGCCCTCCTCGATCAGGTTGCGCAGGGCGTTGCGGATGGTGATCCGGCTGACCTTAAATTCCTCAGCAAGGGTGTTCTCCGGGGGCAGCGGCGTATCCGGCAGATAAATGCGCTGCTTGATTTTATTTTTTATTTTATCGCAGATTTCGTCGTATTTATAGCTTATGGGAAACGCCCCCCTCCATCCATTCCTTACAGAGGTTTACACCCTCGTAAACATCCTTGGTAAAAGCGTCGGCGCCCACGTACTCCACAGCGTCCTTATGCGTTGACAGGCCGCCGAGGATGATCTTCACCTCGTCTCTCAGGTTTTCCTTTACCAGAAGCTCGTTGGTTTCCTTCATATATTTTACGCCGTTTGCCATAATTGAGCTGATGGCAATCACATCGGGATGGGATTTTTTTGTTTCCGCCACAATTTTTTCCGGCGAAATGTCAATGCCCAGGTCGATGACCTTAAAGCCGGACATAAGGGCCGCGCTTTTAAAAATCGATTTTCCAATGTCGTGGAGATCACATTCGATGGTGCATAAAAGAATGGTGCCGATGGCCTCCTCTGGGTTTTCTTTTTCGAGCTTCAGACAGTCGAGCTTCAAAATTTCCTCAAAAATGATGCCGGCCATCATGAGATCTGTGACGCCATAGCGGCCGGTCTCAAAGTATTTGCCCACCTCGTCCAGTCCGGCCTGAACGGATTCGATGATCTGCATTTGGGAGGCGCCTTCCTTAACGGCGTAGCGTACCAGCTTGATGACCTTTTTTTCTTCCAGTTTTTTTACAGCGGTTACGATGGATTCTAGCAATGGGAATGCCTCCTTTTTAGTCGATGAATGCTTTGGGCAGATAGCCTTCGACGTGTTTTTGCTGCGCGCGGGTAAACGCCGGTGCCACATAATTTTCAAGCCGCTCGTCGATGACGGCGCTGGTTTCTTCCAGGATGTCCTGCTCCCCGTTGGTGTTTTTAAAGGGATAGGGCGCGTAATGCTTTCGGATGAGCCGGAGATTACTCATGTTGATATAGTTATCAGTACAGCCATTTTTTTTGATGGCGTCGAGCATCAGTGTAACTGCGTTCACCTCAAAGCCGTTCAGGTAATGCTTGATGGTGCTGTAGAGGGCTTCGTCCAGGATGTATTTATTGTAATTGACAGTGTTCAGGGAATCCTCCATGCCAAAGGCGTGCATCATGCAGTCGACACCAGAAAACAGGCAGGAAAAAAGATTCATGAAGCTCTCAGCACCGTTTTGGTAATCCAGGTATGTGGAGTCTGTAAAAACGCCGCCGGACCGGACGGGAATCTTATAAAACCGCCCCATTTCCGCCGCGGCCATGGTAAAGAGCGCGGTGGTCGGCTCGCCGGGGGAGGCGTCTGCGCTTAAAGGGTTCACGCCAAAAAGCGGGAAGCCGTAAACAATGGGAAGGCCTGGCCGTACCATCTGGGCCAGAATAATGCCGGCCAGCACCGCAGCGTTGCTGATGAGGAAGTTGGCTGCTGGCAAAGGCGGTGCGGTCAGCCCGCTCAGTCCGCTGCCGCAGGCTACCATCAGAGGCTGGCTTTCCTCGCCGTGTACCAGAATAACGTCGGCAGTACCCTCTCCCATGATCAGCGGCGCGGAGATATTAATATTTCCGATGAGTATATTGCTGTCCTGGGAGTCCCAGTATTCTCTTGCAAAACGAATGCTCTCCCGTGCCGACGGGCCGTCCTGGGTCATGGAAAATGTGGGCTTGTCGGAGTATTTCAGGCACATGGCCATTTTATACTTTTCTCTGAAATCAATGGGAACATCCATGGGCTCAAGGACATAGGGGCAGGCCATGCTCATTTGGCTGCTCACCTGGTTGAGCTTTGTAAAATTGATAAAGTCTTCACGCCCTGCCAGATGGCTGACATTGTTTTTCTTTGCGTAGGTGGCGCCGTAGGGCGGCATGGTGCAGGTGGTGCCGTCACCCACGGTTACTCGGTGTCCGGGAGTGTTAAAGGTAAAGGAGGAGGGCACATGGACAAGATGGTCTTCTACGATTTTGGGCGGGAGAAAGACCTTTTTGCCTTCCACCTTTGCGCCGTTTTTTTTAAAGGTGTTTCTTGCTTTTTCAGAATGAACAACAATACCTGTGTTTTCCAAAATATCCAGAGAATATTCATGAATTTGCTGGCACTCTTCTTTTTCAGCAAATGAATAGCGTAGTTTCATGGGTGACCTTCCTTTTAAGTATAACCGGGTAACAAAAATAAAATCTGATACCACTAATGATACCAGATTTTATCCGAAAAATGAATACTATATATAGAGGGTTAATTAAAACTTTTCGTCTTCAGGCAGATAACGGTTCAGGATATCCTTCTGGGTCTTGGTTAAGTCAGGTAATGTATAGCCTGCGACACGTTCTTCAACTTCTTTGCTGGCGCGTTCGCGGAGATCGCCGATTTCGTCGAAAATTGGCTGCGGATTACCGGCCTGGCGGTTAAAGAGCTTGGTCAGCCAATGTTCCTGACGGTATTCCTTCGGTGTTCTTCCGGACAGGTAATTGCCCAGAGGACCGGCCTTTTTGATTTCTGCAAAAACCTTTTCAGCTCTCATGTCTGAAATGTCCATGCCCCGGTTGAGCCGCATGAGGATACGGTTGACTTCTTCATCCAGAACAAATTTTTCGTAGCTGCCCAGCGCGTAGGACTGGAGAATGCCGGCATGATTCAGGACAAAGTCGGATTTTCCAAGATAGGTGGTCATAAGAATCATGAAGCTTTCAACACCGGCCTGATAGTCTGGCTTTAAGGAGTCTGTGCCGGCAATACCGGTTCTCACGGGTAGCTGGTAGTAGCGGCCAAGGGCCAGAGAAGCCATCTGGATGAGCTGGGCTTCCGGTGCGCCGATTGCCAGTGAAACGGTACGCATATCCGTCGGGCTGGAAACCGTACCGTAAATTACCGGACAGCCAGGGTTAATGAGCTGTGTCAGAACGATACCAGCCAGAATGGTGGCGTTATTCTGGATAACAGAGCCGAGCAGCGCTGCCGGAGCGGTCAGGTTGGTCATGGAACAGGTAATGATGGTAACAGGCTGTCCTTCTTCAACAAGGCCCATGATATTATCTAAAACTTCATATGAATAACCGAGAGGTGATAAAGCACACGCATTTGTCAGAAGAACCGGGCGATCCCAGATGTCATAGAATTCTTTGTAAAGCTGCGCGATGCCCTTAGCAGCTTCCTTAAGACTTTTGCCGCGAACATTCAAGCTGTTAGCAACATTTCCATAGGTTGGCTTTTGAGAGTATTTTAAGCACATTGCAACCTGAGGCATGTAAAAGTCGTCCTTGGTTTTGTCCAAATCGGCTGTATCGTAAGCGGAGTTGTTGACAAAGTCAGTCACATCGCTGGTATCCATTAGCTTAAGGAACTTAACCATGTCGTCTTTCATAGCAACACGGTATTCATCATCTTCAAATAAAAACTTCGGTGGTCCGTAGCAGCCAACGGTTTTTGGTTTAAAACGTTCGCCGATTTTGGTTTCGCCGGCAGATGTGGTAACAGTAAATGTCTTAGGAGCGGTTTCCAGCGCCTGGTTTAACAGGTCTTCATCAATTTTTACAATACTGCCTTCAACGGTTGCGCCGTGTTTTTTAAATATTTCCAGTGCTTCTTCACAATCGAAGGAAACCCCTACTTCCTTCAAAACTCTCAGTGAGTATTCGTGTAATAATTCAACATCTCTGGTAGAAACATATTTGTCATAAAATCTTCTGTTAACGTACATGGTACACCTCCAAATTTAATAAATACATGTATTTCACAAGCACAATATATCACGATATGAAAAGGTTGTCAATACTAAAAAATGGAAAAATCAAAAAAATAACGATGAATTTCAAGGATAAAAACCCGCTATTTAGTAAAAAATCTGGGTTTTCTTCTATAGAAGCCTTGGATAAATGTCGTAAAAAAAGAAAAATATTTATTTTTTAGGTTGACGGTTCCAATAAAATCGTGTTATACTGCGTTTATAAAAGACATGTATTTCATAAATTGGCATGCTTTTTATTAAAGTATTCTGATCGTTGTCATTGTTTATCTCAGAATGGAGGCAATTATGAAAAAGATATTTGAGTCTGTAGATAAAACAATTTTTTTGGTAGCCGGAAGTATCACTTTGTTACTGGCCATTGTCAGCATTGTTTTTACAGAACAGGTCGCAAGCGTATTTTCTGGTATTTTTAATTTCTTTACGAACACATTGGGATTTGCCTATATTGGCTTTGCGCTCTTTGTAATTGCCGCCTGCTTGTTTGTCTCGTTCAGCAAATATGGAAAAATACGGCTGGGCGGAGATGATGAAAAGCCTGAGTACAGCAACATCAGCTGGTTTTCAATGATTTTTGCGGCAGGTATGGGCATTGGCTTGGTATTCTGGAGCGTGGCAGAGCCCATGAACCATTTTATGGTGCCGCCCTTCGCGGACCCGCAGACACCGGAGGCGGCTGTGGAGTCCCTCCAGTATACTTTTCTGCACTGGGGAGTGCATCCCTGGGCATTGTACGCGGCGGTCGCGCTGCCCATGGCCTACTTCCATTTCAGGAAAGGTTTGCCGCTGCTGGTAAGCTCTTCCTTCTACCCATTTCTTGGCGATAAGGCGCTTAAGGGTGGGTTTTCAAAAGGAATTGACACCTTTACAGTTATTCTCATTCTGATCGGCGTAGCCACATCCTTTGGGCTGGGCGCGCTGCAGATTCAGAGCGGTCTGGAATTTGTTTTTCATATCTCGGGCGGAACGCTGCTGGCAGTGGTGATTGTCATTATCTGCACGATTCTGTTTGTGATTTCCTCGACAGCGGGCATTGACCGAGGCATGAAGCTTCTCAGCAATACCAACACGGTCATCGTATTCGCTGTTATGCTGTTTGTCCTTTTGGCAGGACCAACACTGTATATTTTTAATATTACGTTGGAAAGTATCGGCGATTATATTTTTAAATTTATTCCCATGAGTTTTTTCACCGATGCCAACGGCACCGTGGCGGCTCATACGGGTGAAAACTGGATCGGTAACTGGACAGTCTTTTACTGGGCCTGGTGGATTACCTGGACACCCTTTGTGGGCAGTTTTATTGCCAAGATTTCTAAAGGGCGCACGATCCGGGAGTTTGTCCTCGCCATTCTGGGCGTTCCGACCATCATGAGCTGTATCTGGTTTGGGATTATGGGCGGAACCGGCCTTAATATGGAGCTTGCCAATCCTGGCAGCGTGATTCAGAACGGCGCTGTGGATACCAACAGCTCAGTATTCCAGATGCTCAGTAATCTGCCGCTGTCCGGTGTTATATCTGTCCTTGTCATGCTGTCGCTGCTGGTCTTTTTCCTGACCTCAGCCGACGCGGGTGTGCAGGTGGTGAGCACCATGAGCTCCAGGGGCAGAGAAAATTCCCAGAAGCTTATCAAGGTCATCTGGGGTGTGATCTTAGGCTTGCTGGCCATTATGTTTATTGTGACTGGAGGGCTTTCTGCAGTGCAGTCATTGTCCTTTGCTTTCAGTTTCCCATTCCTGATTATTATCTGCCTGATGCTGGCAGGATTTTTCAAGTATCTTAAGAAAGAGGAATTCGATAAGTAGTGCTGCCATCAGCAAAGAGTGGGAAAGATGATTGTTTGTTAAATTTGGAGGGGTAATTATGGAATTAGATAAAAAGAAAAGAAATATTGTTCTCGTCATTCTGAGTATGATCGCTGGGATCGCTTACCTGACGCCGCTGATCCGGTTTTCCTTTTATGACCAGATGATCGTGGCATTGAATATCAACGATGTTCAGCTGGGGACCATCGCAGGCGTTTACGGGCTCTTTAATGTTATCGGCTATGTGCCGAGCGGTATTCTGGCTGAAAAGTTTAATACAAAGAAATTGTTGATTCTGTCCTGTGGGGCCATGTGCCTGGTAACACTGTGGTATTCGAGTTTCCCGGGCTACACAGCGCTCATTATCATTCACGCGCTTTACGGCATCTTCAGTGTGGGCACCTTCTGGTCGCCTTACCTTAAGGCTATCCGCAACCTGGGCAGCGAAAATGAACAGGGACGTTTGTTTGGTATCAGTGAAGGGCTGCGCGGTATCGGGCAGACAGCAGTCGCCTTCCTCTGCCTGTGGGCCATGGGCCTTTTTGCCACTCAGGCGGCTGGCTTCAGAGCAGTGCTTTTAATCAACGCTGCGGCCTTTGCCCTGCTGACGGTTTTGGTAATTGTTCTGGTACCGGATTTTGATAAGGGCAAAAAAGAACAGAACGCCAAGGCAGAAAAAAAGGAAAGCATGTGGAAAGCTTTTGGCATGTCCTCCACCTGGCTGTGTATTTTTGTGATCATGTGCGGCTATACCCTCTGGAATACCGCCAATGGCTACATGGGCACCTACTGTACCCGTGTGCTGAACATTTCACCAGAGCTCTCAAGCACCCTGTCCATTATCCGGAGCTACATCATTGTCTTTGTGGCCGGCATTTCCGGCGGGATTATCATGGACAAGTTCAGTTATAAAGGCAAGGGCATGTTCTGGACCTTCCTGGCCACGGGCGTCTGTGTGCTGGCGATATTGTTTACCTCCAAGATTGTGGCGGTCTGTGTGGTCATTACCGTTATTCTGGCTTACCTGGTCAATGTGCTTAAATCCACCTACTGGTCGATTCTGGGTGAAGCGGGCGTGCCGTTAGCCATGACCGGCATCGCCACTGGAATTATCTCCTTTATCGCGCTGACGCCAGACATCTTTGTGGCACCCATCATCAGCCGTTTTCTGGCCTATGGTGAAGCAGGCGGCAATGTAGAGCTGGGCTTTAACATGATGCTGGTCTGGATGGTGGTCTGGGCTGTTCTCGGTGTTTTCTCCGCTATTTTACTGAAACGGCGCGGTGTTAAGACCAAACAGCTGGAACAGGCAGCGCAGGCAGAAAACGTGTAAGCTGAAAAGTTAATGGTTATATGAGTCGGATGATAAAAATATTGAACCTGCTCCTTAATTTAAAGGAGCAGGTTTTTTGATTCAGTGTTTCAGCATAAGAGCTGTAAGGTTTATATTAACCCGATGAGCATCCAGTAAGGCACTGCGATGGCAAGGATAAATACAAAACTCATAATAAGCTTGGTTCCCCATATTTTGGTAAAGTCTTTACCGCTGGTTAGGTTATATCCCATGAAAATAAGGACCAGCGCCCATTGGTATGGAAAGAGTATTTCAGTGGTGGCTACACTCATGGTGTAATAAATAACCAGAGGGCTTATGCCGAGGCTCAGGGCAATTTGCGTTAATGGGACGGTCAGTGTCGCGTAAGTCGCCAGTGGTGTCAAAAAGAATTTTACCACGACGCAAACCAGCCAGACTGCGCCAATTACGAAAAAAGCGCTTTTTCCCTGAAGCATGGGCAGCACTGCGTCTGCAATGATCTGTCCAACGCCCAGAGCGTTTGCGACATAACCAATAGAAAGACAGGCTGTGGTGAAAATAGTCATATTAAAGTTGATTTTACTGATATCTTCGGCTTTACCAACGTTAATCCCGGGGATAAAGAAGAGCAATGGAATTAAGGCAAAGCCCCAGCCCACATCAATGCCGTGCATGCCGCTTGTAAAGAGGAAGATAAACAACAGAGCCACAACAAAGATAGATCTTATTTCTGTTTTTGTTATTTTTCCAAGTTTAGCGTATTCCTCAACGGCGTAATCTTTGATGTTGATGGCAGTTTTTGGCTTGCAGAGCTTGATAACCATAAAAATACAGAGGGCCAGCCAGAGCACAAAGGGAAGGTTGTTAAAAAAGTACTGTATCCAGGTTACCTGAATTGGCATGACTTCTTTTCCTAAAGAGGGCATGATGGCGAAAGTTGGGTTATAGAGGAAGAAGGTCGGAAACCATGAGGCAAAGAATCCGCCCATCATAATGCCAGCACTTTCTCTGGATTTCTCGAAATTAAGAGCTTTGCAGATACCAAAAGATAAAGCGGCCATGGGAACAAAGGATTCCCCTGGTGCAATGAGGTTCAAAATGATACCCGCGAGAGTAAGTCCCCACAGAATACCACTGTAAGTTCCGCCGGTTTTGATAATACTCCATAAGGCAATGCGGTTGAGTAACCCGATGCGTTCGAGAACATTCGCCAGCAAAAATCCACCCATAAACATCCAGGGGATACTGCCATACCAGGCGGCAAAAGCAACGTCCGGAGCTGCTACATTCAGCAGCATGTAGGAAATTGGAAGGGCTATAGCCACAATAAAGTTAGGCAAAAGGCCAAAAGCAAAGAGTAAAATCGCGGTAATGGTAATGGCGCTGAATGTGCGGAGCGCGGGGGTAAAAACCCCCTGCACCGGTATCAGCATTATAAGAATGGGCACAAGTAAGACGCAGATCCACTTGACCAGATTTTTGCGATCCATTTTTTTCAAAGTATCATTCATGACAATCCCCCCAAATACTTAAATAATGGTAAAAATCATCCGAAACAGCATTTCTTCATAGGATTGTAAAATGGGATTAACAGTGTCTTTAAGCTGAGTTTCAATTTCGTTTTTTTCAATTTTCTGCCAGTCTGTAAAACAGGGAGATTCAAAACGCGGCACCTTGGTGTCGGGCTTTTCATATTCGGCTGTTGACGCTTTGACAGCAGTGCCTGCGTTGGCGTAATTGGTATTTTCAGCGACATATTGAATGACGGCAGCATAATTTTCCATATTGATCGTATCAAGGGACATGGCGCTCTTATCAAAATCAAAAATATAGCGTCCGCCGGGTGCCATGATGTCGATCATTTCTTTTGCTTTATCAATGCACTGCTGTTTAGTCGCAGTTTTTATATAGGTGATGGGATACAAGCCGGAGAGAATGTGTTTATTGCCCAGCTTTTCCTTAATAATTTTTGGATCGCCGTATTCAAATAAGATTCTTGTATTTGCTGGAAGATCCTGCAGTAAATCAAGATAGCGCATCCAGTCATGTTCACAGAAAAGCGAGGCAGTTTGTCCGTGTTCTGCCATGATATGGATAAATTTTGAGAAGCTTGGCCAATACAGTTTCTCAAAATCTTTTTTTCTCAGGTAAGTTCCCAGATGGAGCGGCATGAATACTTCGCCAAGTTTATGAGGCTTTGGCGGGAGCCCCCTTTTCACCTGCATGGGCAGCATCGCCTCGCAGGCTTCCAGAATTTTTTCCGGACGCTGGCGCACATCCATGTAAATCCCTTTAATGCCTCTTAAAAAATCACCGATTAAATCAAAGGAGGCCTGGCAGAGGGTGGTTGAACCTTCCGGTGGTGAATAGTAGCCGTATTTGGCAAAAATCGGTGCTTTTATAGAATCAAATTTTGCCAGATAATCATAAAAAGCTTTCATCGCTTCTGCGAGCGCCATTCCGCTTCTTGGTGAATGACTGTCAAGGTTTTCAAATATACGCGGAAGAGATTTCGTCACAATAAAGGCGAATGGATCCTTAATAAATTCATCATATTCATCAGACTTGAGTGTTTCAAGGTCGACATGCTGCATATAACCAGTCTGCCCCATGGAGTAGCCTCTTGAGCCCAGAAGCTTGAAGACCGCCGGGTTTTTAAGAATCCCACCCACTGCCGGTGTGTCGGAGGGAATCATTTCGCAGACCTTGTCTAAAGCCCTGGCAATACTGTCTGCATCTAAATCCCAAATCGTTTTTCCAACAGGGATGTCTGAATATTCCAAAGCAGCCTCAGGCGTCATACTCGCCACTATTGGAACACGTTTTGGGATAACACCGCTGTATACATCTTCGAATAACTTTGTCCGTTCCGCCTTTTTTTCCTGTGCTGGTGTCAGCTTTTGTTCATTCATTTTTTTACCTCATATATTTTTATTTGCATTGCAATGCTTTTATAAAATTGTGTATTTCTTGTTATTACGAATCAATAAGTTTTAAAGACATGTTTAACGGCAAGGATTGAGCTTTAGTGACAGAAGGAAGATTGAAGCTTAGACTGAAAAACCATTGGACTGGAATTTTTCAGATCAGTCTGCCAATTTTCTGTATGATAAACAACCAGAGTACGCTTTCAACCGGGAGAGAAGCATGCTGCTCATAAGCATCTGGAAAACAGCATTTGCTCAGGGTGAAAATACAACCTCTATGGAGTCAGGGTTTATGATATTATAAAAGATAAGAGTGGTAAGGCGGCAATGGGGTCAGCGCATTCCCAGAAGTAAAAATAACAATCGCTTTGAGTATAGGAGCTAAAAACGTTTTAATATTTAAGTAAAAAGTTACTTCTGGGAATTGATAAAATAGTAATTGCAGGATAAAGAATGTGAATCAGGCAAACTTTATTTTATCAGTAGATACCGATTTTTTTATTTCCGGCTTTTATCTGCGGATGTATGGGTTTTCTTGTTAAGCTGATTCGTATTTAAGTTGATTTTACAAAGATTATATAAAAACGTCAATTGAATCACAGGAAATGTCAATTTTCACGTGTTGACAGATTATGGACAAAAAAGAATTTAATGGAGGGGAAAATGAAAAGGGATCAGGAATTATCACGTTTAAACTATCTGATGGATTTATTTCATGTAAAAGGAACCGACTTGGCAAATTATCTTCATGTCGATACCTCTTTGGTCAGTAAGCTGAAAAATGGGAAACGTAAGCTCAACGTCAACTCAGAAGCCTGCGGGGAGATCGCAAATTTTTTTATTCTCCTGGATAAAGAGACAGAGTACCGCACTGTTAAAAAGCTTTTGGCCGAAACCTATCAGGAAACCGATGATCTCACAAGAGAGGCTCTGGTCATATTACTGAAGCGCTGGCTGACCTCCCTTGATGAGGTAAGCGCCGGAGGAGGCAGCTTTACAGATAAGACAGTCTATACCGCCAAGGTAAAAACATTTCAGGGAAAGAACGGCAGAAGAAAGGCGGCTCAGGAATTTATCCAGTCAGTTTTGCTCGAAAAAACACCGCAGGAGGTATACGTGCTCGACTGGACCGAGCATTATAGCTGGCAGTCTGAGGACACCGCGTTTTTTACCGAGTGGAAAAAGCAATATTTAAAAGTTGCAGAAGCCGGACACCGGATTACATTTTTGATCTCACTAAATCATAGCATTGATTACCTTATTAACACATTGCTGTACCGGCTTCCCATGCTTCTTACCGGAAATGTCGAGTATCTCTATTACCCGGATTACTCATACATGCTGTATAAACCCAATATTGTCGTGCTGAAAAATAAGATGGCACTTGCGAAAATTTCGTCTGATGATATCACTCAGAAGGATATTACTCACATGTATACGGATCTCCCAACAGTCCGCCATTGCGAAGAGATGGTGCTTGCGGCCAAAAAACACTGCCGGCAGTCACACACCGTTATTCCAAAAAATCAGGTACCAAGCACCTTTGAGGAATTTTCAGGACAATACGGGAACGCATATATAAAGAATGATTTGTCCTTCTTTATGAATATGCCAAAAGATAATTTTAAAAACATTTTAGAAAAAAATGAAATTCCGCCGGAGAATATCAAAGCTTTTTTTGAAAGCTTTCGGAATTATAATCAAAAGTTTTTAAAGGACATTAAAAATTTTGAATATCATTTACTCATCGATAAGGAAAGTCTTATCCGAGGGATGTGCGATGACAAGACAAAAGCCAAGGAGCTGGAATTATATACAGGACAGCTGATATACTTAGAGAGCGGGGATATCCGCAGACAGGTAGAGTATCTGATCTGGCTTTTGAAAAATTTTCCCAATTTTCAAATTGCGTTTTTCAGGAAGAATCAGGGAAATTTGCTGGACGGGCTGGATTTGTGGATAAAAGAACATGGCTCTGTGTTAATTAATAAAGAAAATAACGAGGATGCTTTTGTTTTGATGAATGAGTCATCAATATGCGCTGCTTTTTATAACTATTTAGAAAAGTACTGGTATTCTATTCCCTTTGTTGACCGCGAAAAAGAGGAAGTTATCCGACAACTGAAAAACATGCTCTGATTTTATGATCACTGCGAAAATTTACAGATTTTTTTGAATGATAACGGTATAGAAGCGTATATTTAAGGATTAGGAGATATGATTACACTATGTCAATAAAATGGCGATTGAATATAAGGAGGGAAAAATGAATAAGGAAATCATCATCGGCGACTGGAAAATGCCGGAATGCGATACAGAAGCGTCCATGAATATGTGGAACGCCCGGGCACAGGAGTTTGCAAAGCAGAGAGGTGTTGAGGATGACGACTGGGTGGCTGCTCTTGTTAAGCGGCACGGCATGCTGCCAGCGGACGGCGCGTTTCTGGATGTTGGCTGCGGCGCTGGAAAATACACGGTCTATTTTGCGAAAAAATGTGCCGAGGCCTGGGGAACCGATTTTTCGGAGGAAATGATTAAAAACGCTGAGCAGCGGGCCAGAGAGGCCGGAACAGGCAATGCTTTCTTTTCCTGCGATAACTGGCATACCCTGGAGATGGCGGACAAGGGCTGGAAAGGCAAGTTCGACTTTGTGCTGGCGAATATGACCCCGGCCATCCAGTCGGCAGAAACCTTTGAGAAGCTGACAGAAGCCAGCTGCGGCTGGTGCCTGTATATCCATCCGGTTTTGAGAACCGGCTCAGTGGCGGACCGGCTTAAAAAGAAAATTTTTGGTAAAAAGCCAGATCCCCGCTATCCCCAGCTTCAGTATGCCTTTAACCTGCTCTGGGAGAAGGGGCTTTTTCCGGCTGTGGAATACCGGGAGCATAACTGGGTGCGCAGCTTTGAACTGGAACGGGCCGTCGATATTTTCAAAAACGACCTGAGAAGTAAAAGAACACTGACTGACGAAGAAGAGGCCAGTATCGAAAAATACCTGATCGAGCACGCGATAAACGGTATTGTGGAGGAAGAGGTCCGGACAACCCAGTTTGCGCTGTACTGGGAGGTGTGATTAAAAAAGACTGGAGGCCAGCCTTTTAGCGTGTCAAAGAAAAGGCACAGTCCGAGACTGCGCCTTTTATCCAGATAAGCAAAAAGGTGCAGGCGCTGTGGTAAACGGCCAGGAATCGTGCCGCACTATAGGAACAGCTGGACACTGGCGAGATCAAGAATCTACTTTGGTGAAAAAGCTATCCGTGTAAGGGCGGTGCCCGCAGGACGCTTTTTCTTCCTTAGGTAAAAGGCTTCGTCTCTCAGGGGTTATGACAGACTGAAAGACTGGAGGGGGATTCCAGTCTTTTTTTGATATTATATAAGTCCGATAAGCATCCAATATGGAACAGCGATGGCAAGGACAAAGACAAAGCTTAAAACCATCTTGGTCCCCCAGATTCTGGTGAAATCTTTACCGCTGGTTAAATTATAGCCCATAAAAATAAGAACGAGTGCCCATTGATAAGGGAACAGGATTTCTGTGGTCGACAGGTTCATGGTGTAATAGATGACAAGCGGACTGATACCAAGGCTGAGGGCAATCTGAGTAAGGGGAACGGTCAAGGTCGCGTAAGTCGCAAGGGGTGTCAGGAAAATTTTAGCGACGACACAGACCAGCCAGACTGCGCCGATAACAAAGAATACACTTTTACCCTGAAGCAGCGGCAGCACCGCGTTGGCGATGATCTGGCCTATTCCCAGAGAGTTCGCAACATGACCAATGGACAGACACGCGGTGGTGAAGATGGCCATGGTAAAATTGATTTTACTGATATCGACAGGCTTGCCTACGTTGATCCCCGGAATAAAGAAAAGCAGCGGAATTAAGGCAAAGCCCCAGCCGACATCAATACCATGGAGGTCGCTGGTAAACATGAAAATAAATAATAGAGAGACCACAATGATGGACTTTTTTTCTTCAAGGGATACTTTTCCAAGTTTTGAGTACTCCTGAATGGCATAATCCTTAATATCAATCTGCTTTTTGGGTTTGCAAAGCTTAATAACCATAAAAATACAAACTGCGAGCCAGAGAACAAAAGGGATATTATTGATAAAATATTGAAGCCATGTTATCTGAACCGGAGCGACCTCTTTGCCTAAAGAAGGCATGATGGCAAAGGTCGGATTGTATAGAAAGAAAGTAGGAAACCATGAGGCAAAAAAGCCGCCCATCATAATGCCCGCGCTCTCTCTTGATTTTTCAAAATTTAAAGCCTTGCAGATACCAAAAGATAAGGCGGCCATTGGGACATATGCCTTGCCGGGTGCGATGAGATTTAAAATAATCCCCGCGATGGCAAGCCCCCAGAGAATACCGCTGTAGGTACCGCCCGTTTTAATAATGCTCCAAAAAGCAACTCTGTTAAGCAGTCCGATTCTCTCCAGAACATTGGCGAGTAAAAACCCGCCCATAAACATCCAGGGAATATTGCTGAACCAAGCGGCAAACGCGATATTTGGTTCAGCGACGTTCAGGAGCATATAAGAAACAGGCAGGGCGACTGCCACGACAAAATTGGGTAAAATATTAAAAGCGAACAAAAGAATTGCTGTGAGTGTGATGGCGGAGAAGGTTCGCAGCTGAGGGGTAAAAACACCCTGCGTGGGAATCAGCATGACGATAATGGGCGCAGCGATCACACAGATCCACATGATCAATGTTTTGGGATTTGTTTTGCGAATAGCATCTGGCATAGGGCGCCTCCTTTAAGTTAAATGATTGTAAAAATCATTCTGTAAAGCATGTCTTCATAGGATTGAAGAAGAGGATCGACGGTGGATTCAAGCGATGCTTCAATTTCCGTTTTGGGAACATCTTTCCAATTCGTGTAGAAAGGCGATGCAAATGAGCTGACCGTGGTATCTGGTTTTTCGTATGGAGTATTTTCAGGGCCTCTGGCTGTTGCTCCTGCGTTTTGATAATTGGTATTTTCAGCCACATACTGGATAACAGCCGCATAGTTCTCGATATTGATCGTATCGAGCGACATGGCGCTTTTATCAAAGTTGAAGATAAAGCGTCCGCCCGGAGCCATAATATCAATCATTTCCTTTGCCTTGTCAATACATTCCTGCTTTGTGCCGGTCTTTGTCAGGGTGATGGGATATAATCCGGATAAAATATGCTTATTGCCAAGCTTTTCCTTAATGACTTTAGGATCGCCGTATTCAAACTGAATCCTGGTATTTTCCGGAAGGTCCTGGAGCAGGTCAAGATAACGCATCCAGTCATGCTCACAGAAAAGTGACGCGGTCTGCCCGTTTTCTGCCATAATATGGATGAACTTAGAGAAGGAGGGCCAGTATATTTTTTCAAAGTCTTTTTTTCTTAAGTATGTTCCGAGATGGAGCGGCATAAAAACTTCTCCAAGCTTATGGGTTTTAGCTGGAAGGCCTCTTTTTACCTGCATGGGCAGCATCGCTTCACAGGCTTCAATAATTTTTTCCGGACGCTGGCGGACATCCATGTAAATGCCTTTAACGCCTCTTAAAAAATCACCGATAAGGTCAAATGATGCCTGGCATAATGTGTTTGCGCCTGCCGGTGGTGTAAAGTAACCATATTTTTTAAATACAGGGGCCTTAATCGCATTGAATTTTGCCTGATGGTCATAAAAGGCTTTCATCGCTTCGGCTAAAACCATACCAGCCCTCGGAGAATCGGTGTCCAGGTTTTCAAAGATACGGGGTAAGGACTTTGTAACAATAAAAGTGTAGGGATCCTTGATGAAGGCGTCATATTCGTCTGCTTTTAATGTCTCAAGATCGGTATGCTGCATATAACCAGTTTGTCCCATTGAGTAGCCTTTTGAGCCAAGGAGCTTAAAGACAGCCGGATTTTTTAAAATGCCGCCGACAGCCGGTGTATCGGATGGGATGAACTCACAGACGCGGTCCATGGCTGTGGTTATATTTTCAGGGTCGAGATCCCAAAGCGTTTTACCGACAGGAATTTCTGAATACTCCAGAGCGGCCTCAAGGGTCATTGAGGCTTTAATCGGTACACGTTTGGGGATAATACCACTGTATACATCCTCGAATAACTTTGTTCTTTCCGCCTTTTTTTCCTGGGCGCTGGTCATTTTTTGATCACTCATTTTATTATCCTCACATATTCAAATGATTTTTGAAGTTCAAATTTTTCTCCATTGCAATGGCCTGACTGAATTATATATTATCTTGTAATTACGAATCAACGAAATAAGAAGACTTGTCAATTTACAGCGGTTGACACTTAATTGACAGCGTATTCAAAAGGCCTAAATCAAACCGATCAGCCGCCAGTATGGAATATAAACCAAAAGCATGTAAAAAAAGTTAAGAATCATCACCGTTCCAAAAATTTTGGTATAGTCCTTTGTCTTAATTAAGCCAAAAGAAAAATAGAAAAGAGGGAGCGCCCATTCATAAGGAAAAAGGACCTGGCAGGAAGCCTGATACATCTGGTAATAGACCACCAGAGCGTTAATGCCGAGTGATTGCGCAGCCTGTACAAAAGGGACCGTATAGGTGGCCCAGATTGCCAGAGGGGTCAGTGCGAAGTTGGTAACGACGCAGATTATCCAGATAATCATGAGGGTAAGTGTAATGTTTGAAGCGCTGAGGTGAGGCAGGATCAGTCCGGCAATAAGACTGCCGAATCCAATATAGTTAGCCACGTAACCGATGGACAGGCAGGAGGCAATAAAAACAATCATCCCAAAATTGACAGAAGTAAGATCCTCTGGCCTGCCAAGTTTTACGCCAGGAAGGAAGAAAATCAGTGCGACTAAAGGGAATCCCCAGGCAAGAGGCAGATGATGAAGGCCCGAGGTCAGGAAATACAAAAAGACCAGAGCGCTGACAAGCGCTGTTTTTTTCTCTGTTTTTGTCATAGGCCCCATCTGCGCAAGCTCATTTTGAGCGTGATGCACTGCGTTCAGCTTATGCTCCGGCTTTGTGAGCCGGGCGGTAACAAAGACAAGAATAAAAATCCAAAGGATACTGGGGATATTGTGATAAAAGTACTGAAAGAAGGTCAGATGTGTCTGAGTCACTGTTGAGCCTAATGTCTGCAGGTTATTGATTTCACTGCTGTAGATAAAATACTTTGGCATATAGGACGAGAAAAATCCCGTCAGCATGATCCCGGCAGAGGTAGATGATTTTCCAAGTTCCAGCGCTGCGCAGATACCATAGGTGAGCATGGCCATTGGGATATAGCTCTCCCCCGGTGCCAGAAAATTCATGATAAATCCGGAGAGCGTAATAGAGAGCAGGAGCTTGTAATAAGTATTGCCTGCGTGCTCAATAAGCATATAAGCGATTCTTTTAAGAAGGCCAGTCCGCATGAGAATGTTTGAAAGAATCATGCCGCCCATAAACATCCATGGAACTGTGCTCGTCCAGGGAGAAAATACCACCTCTGTGGGGGCGAGATTTGTAATATTATAAAATATGGGCAGAATGAGTCCAACAACAAGTTGGGGAATGTACCCAAAAGCAAATATAAAAATAGCCGTTAAGGTGATGGCTGAAAAAACCTTTATTTCATGGGTGAATACCTCATTTTCAGGGATCAGCATTATAATCGCTGGTACCAGAAGTGTCACAAACCAGGACCATTTTTCTTTATTAACCGCTGTGAAATATTTTTTTAGAGTGAATAGAGTATTCATGTACCTCTCCTTAAAATGGCATGTCGCTAAATATCAGATATTCGTACGTTGGTATGATTTTACAAAGAATTTTAAAAGCCGTCAATGTGCAGAAAGGAATTGTCAATTTTCTGAAATTGACAGTTTGTGGACAAAATTATAAAGGACGTCAAAAATTTTGCGGTGCGGCAGAAAAATACTGATATTCAATATTATCCGTTCAGTTAGAATAAATCAGTAAGGTGCCCACAGTCATTGACTTATAATAGGACTTCCGATATACTGAGCTTATCAGATCATAAGATTGGAAAAACGAGGCGTAGGGATGAGAGATAAGCGCAGACGCTCCGGCTGGCTGCGCAGTGGCGTTATTGTCATTGCGGCGGTTCTGGTTGTGATTGGCGTTTCTTTTATATATGTTAAATCCGTTGAGAGGAAAGTATCAGAGGAAACTGGGCAGTACCTGGAGGAGGTTGGAATCCAGAGCGCTGCTTTGATCAGGCAAAAATTTGATGATGATATTGAAAATCTTAAGGCCGCGGCAGTGGTCATTGGCGCGACAGACCTGGCGCTGGGCGATGACCAGATTATGGAGGCGCTGCGGCAGACCGATGAAGCACTTGATTTCAGAGATGTGGCTGTGGTCGGGGCAGACGGAGTAGCCTATGAGATTAAGGACAATGCCGTTTACACCTTTGACGTGTCAGATAAGGAGCACTTCCGGTACGCCATGGTGGGTGTGCCTGTCATCTCAAACCCGACAATGCCAAAGGACAACATGGAGGAGTCCATTGTGATGGCTGTCCCGGTTTACCGGGAGGGCGCCATCATTGGCGCGGTCATGGGCCGGTATTATCTGACCGATCTGACCGAGCTTCTGGATGTCAACACCTTTGACGGAAAGGGTTATTCTTATATGGCCCGGCGCAATGGCGAGGTTTTTGTCACCTCTAATAATGAGAATGCCGATAAAACACTGAAAAATCTGAATACGGATTTTGAGGACTCTTATTTTGAGGACCCCTTTGCCCTCCAGACCATGCAGGTCAATATGCTGGAGGGCAAAAGCGGCAGTGTGTCCTATGAGTGGAACGGCACAAGGCGCATTATGCGCTATCTGCCAGTGGGCATTAACGACTGGTATCTGCTCTCAGTGGTGCCCAATGAGGTGGTTGAGAGCCGGGCGGCAGGTCTGGTCATGCAGGCTGCGGTTTTCTGCTGCATTCTCTTCGGTGTATTTACCGTGCTCTGTCTTTATGTCCTCGGAATCCAGAAACGGAAAAATGAAGAGCTCCGCAGGGCCCATCAGGAGCTTGAAACCAATGAGCGGCGCTATGAAATCGTCATGGCTCAGTCAAAGGATATTATTTTTGAGTGGGATATAAAAACCGGGCATATTTATCATTCGGACACGTTCAGGCAAAAGTTTGGATTTGAGTCCCCCAGCGAGCATTTTCCCGAGGCGGTTATTGAGGCCGGGGGCGTGCCCGAAAGCGATGAGGCGGTGTTCCTGCAGACCTACAGGAAAATTGCTGGCGGAGAGCCCTATGCCGAAGGCGAGTTCCGCGTGTATGACAGCAGCCATTACCCGCTGTGGTGCCGTTCCCGGGTCAGCCTGATTGTTGACGAAAACGGAGCGCCCAGCAAGGGCATTGGTATCCTGATGGATATTGATGAGGAAATACGGGAAAAGGAAAAGATCATGGAAGCCGCGGAAAAAGATTTTCTGACTCAGACCTTCAATAAGGGCGCGGCGGAAAGTCGTATTCAGCTTTGGATGAAAGAAAACGCCGGCGTCCAGAGGGCCGGGCTTTTGATGATTGACGTGGATGATTTTAAACAGGTCAACGATACCTTTGGGCATATCTCCGGAGACCGGGTCCTGCGGGAGGTTACCAGGAAAATTTCCGGTATTTTCAGAGAAAGCGACGTTGTGGGAAGAATCGGCGGCGATGAGTTTGTCGTGCTTATGAAGAATATTCAGGATACAGAGGTGGTGACCAGAAAGGCGCAGGAGATCATCCGAATTTTTGAGAGCTGCCGCGTCGGAGTCCAGAAAAAATACTGCATTTCCGGCAGTATCGGCATTGCCCTGTTCCCGGAAAACGGAACAACCTATAAAGAACTGCTGGGTAAGGCTGATCAGGCGCTGTACTTTGCAAAGGCTCACGGAAAAAACCAATTCATTTATTTCAAAGAGAATTAAAATAAAAAAGCTTTGCTGTCCGGCGAAGCTTTTTTATTGGTTAAAAATTATGTTCGATGGGGCCTGTATGGTTGATCTGGCTGTAAACAATCTGTATCGGACATTGCGGCGGTTCAGGGGAAATGCTGCCAGGCCACCTGAAATGATTGTCATCCTCAAAGGGAAGGTTATGTAAAAGCGCATTGACTGTGTCCAGATAATAAGAAAAATTTCCGGAAATCGCCAGCGTTTTTTCAGGATAATCGCTATAGGACCAGTTTCCTTTTATGCTGTCACGTCCCTCAAGGATTCTGCCGCTGTTCTGCAGAAAAGGCTGACAGAAGCCCTCGCTTTTTACTGTGCGTTCAAGGGTGACAGGCTTTGAAGCGTTGACCGGGCTGGGCTCTGGTCTCAGGATTGTTTTTCCATAGGCCTTGAAAAATTCGGGATCGTCTAAAAACAGGATGCCGTCAACGGCGCGCAGAGTTTCCGGGTCGCTGGTTTGCAGCGTGCTGTAGCTGCCGTCTTCCTGGGGCAAACTTAACAAAAGCCGGCCGTCCTTAACGGACAGAAACTGGTATTCTCCGCCGCTGCTGAAAGCGGCTGTTTTATTTACCCGGTCCACAGCGATGTCCAGCGGGCCGCCGTTACCTTTTGCCACGGCGTTCACCCAGCTCCAGAAGGGCAGGTCTTCTAAAGAAGAAAAATCCAGGGTCTCCCCAGGACAGCCGCCGGTCAGATAAAGGCGGATAGAATAATTATTGCTGCTGTACAGGCTGTTGTTCATCCAGGACACAAAGGTGTCCTCAGCCTCGGCGGAGGCCTGCTGCGGCGCGTCCCCCTTATCCTCCAAAGCAATCTGATAGACAAAATAGATAAAAAATGCGGTGAGAATCAAAGCCAGGATAAGCCGTGTAGCCAGCATCCTTTTTTTCATTTTTTTAGTGTCATAGCTCATGTCAAACCTCCGTATGAAAAGCATATCATAAAGAAAAGCGTCTGACAATGGCATAGCAGGAGGGAATAAGGAGAAAGATTGTTAAAAAAAAAACATAAGAAGCTTTCTGACAAAAAACGCGCAGCCTGTCCTTTTTATGCGTTGGGCGACAGGCTGCTTTTTGACAGTCTATTTATTCTTAAGCTGAAGGTTCTTGGGAATGTACTGATCAATGATCTTTTGCTGTATCCGGTCAAAATCGCCGGGCTCATACTCAGCGATGCGCTCAAGGTATTTTTTCCGGGCTTCGGCTTCAAGACTGGGACGGCCCTGGGCCATCCACTCCGCTGAGCTTTCTTTAAAGTATAAAGATGAGCGGTAGAAATCTTCCCGGTAAGCTTTGTCCGTTCTCGCCAGATAATTTCCGGCGGGGCCTGCTTTTAAAATTTTATCGATTTTCATGCGTTTTTCATCAATGGCGACAGGTGACAGTAATTTTAGAATGGACTGAACGTTTTCTTCGTCCATAATGAATTTTTCGTAGCTGATGGTATTATAGGAATCCAGTACGCCAAGAGATTGGGCAACCAGATCCGGACTTGAATGGTAGGCAAAATAAAACATCATAAAGGCTTCTGCGCCGCACTGGTAGTCGAGCTCCTTGGCGTCTGCCAGGCCAGTGGTCCCAAGGCTTGGCAGACCATAGAAGTCGGCCATATCCTTTTCGGCCATCATGCGGTAGGGAGATTCGGGTGTGGCTACAACACAGGAGGTGTAGCGCAGGTCGGAAAGCATGGAAATCAGGCTGTACATAACTGGATTTCCAGGGTTGATGGTCTGAGAAAGAGTGATGATTCCCAGCTTTTCAGCATTGCCCTGGAGCAGGGTTCCTGCCAGGGTCGGCGGTGTTGTTAAACCGGGCATTCCTGAGCCCTGGGCCCATAGAAGCTGGTTGCATCTGCAAAACGACAGTAAGGTTTCGCAGGTATCCTGGGTCAAACGAAAAGGTGACGCAGTGCTGATACAGATCATGGCGTAGACATCCTCGTCACGGACGCCGCCGTAAAATTGCTTGATCATTTCAAAGCTTTTGTCAGAAATTTCGCCGCCTTCACAAAAAGTTTGAAGCGGTTTGGTAGAATAAGCAAGGGTGATTGCCAGCCGGGTCATCGCGTTGTCGAGGGGTGACAGCGGCAGATCACGGGGTCTCAGCATATTTGCCCCTACTGTTCGCATTAAGCTGCTGGTTTCATGCAGTACTGTGAAATCCACCATGTCCTTCATGGTCGTTGGCCGGTAATGACCGTCCTCCAGGACATTCATAGGCCCAAGAGCCGGAGCGAGCTTTGTTCCGTCCTCCCGGATACTGAAAGCCTTACGTCCATCCCGTCCGCGAAGCATAAAGTCTTTGGGGGCCTGCTCTAAAGCGGCTTCAACCTTTTGCCGGGGATAGTAAACACGCTGTCCCTCAACACGAAACCCTGCTTTTTTACATATTTCCAGGATTTCATCACTCTCGATGATCTCGCCGTTGTTTTCCAGCAGGTAAAGAGACTTTTCATGGATTAATTCCATTTCTGTTTTTGATAATACAGGTTGATAGTTTGTGATTTGCATTTTTTCCTCCATAAAGTAATACTATTGGTTATTGCTTGTTTTTGTTTTTAAAACTGATTTTTTCAGAACAAAGGTAGCAGCGATTCCAACAACACAGGAAACCAGGCACAGGATAAAGATCTGCTGATAGCCTGAGAAGCCGTTGGCGTCGATCATTCCGCCGCCGACTTTATAGAACCAGATATCGCTGGAATATCCCACACAGGAAACAAAACCAGAGATGGTGCCCGTATATTTAGCGGAAATACCTGCTTCTGAAATCGGGATAAAGCTGCAGGTGACAGAAATATTATAGAGGGCAGATACCAGGCATAAGGAGGTAACAATTACCCAGGCAAGCGCTGGATTCAGTGGTGTGAAAAGAACCATTGCAAAGGCTAGGATTCCGATGACAAAGGCGATCCGCATGACGATCGACGACGCGCCGATTTTGTCGCGAAGCCAGCCGGCCAGCGGGTTGGCCACTAAGCGCACAACCTGCTGCCGGAAGATGGCAATGACTGAAATCCAGGCGACAGGAACAGCAAAGTATTCGCTCATGTAAGGCTGAAAATAACTTTGGGAAGACTTTGGAATGTAGGCACACAAAACAACAATGGCCATAATCCAGACAATGGGCATTTTTAATACCTTTCCAAGATCACGGAGATTGACTTTGCTTTCTTCGGAGCCTGTATCTAGCAGCGCTTCCTTTTCCTTGAAAATTACAAAGAAGATGAGCGTTGGAACAGCGACGACCAGAGCAAAAAAGATGATCAAAGCTTTAAAAGCAGTTATATTTTCGCCTAAACCGCTGTACAAAGCGGTTGCCGCAAAGCCCTCCAGTGCGCCAAAGATGCCGGAAAAGGCAAAAAACAATCCATAGAGCTTTCCCTGCTCACTGTCATCTCCCATAATGCGAATAAATTTGATGATCGCTCCCCAAAAAGTAAAAATGGTGGTAACGGCAAAGCCAAACTGAATGACAAGCATGATTGGAAGCGGAGGAATCAGCAGCATACAGAACCCGAGTGCGGCTGTTCCTAAGTAAGAGACTGTTATCAGGGCTTTAACGCTAAATTTGTCGGAGAGATATCCGCCGGGAAAGTATAGAATAACGGAAACAATCCCAAAAACAGTCATCATTGAGCCAATCTGTTCATTTGTAAAGCCAAAGGCCTGCTGTACAGGGATATAGTAGGTTTCCAGCATATACGGGAACTACCAGACAGCCCCATAGCTGATCGTCACTAACAGAATGATAATCCACCTTTTCTTTTTAAAATCCATTTTCGCTTCTCCTAAATAAAATATTTAACCGGTTATGCTTGTTAGAATAATGCAAGTTGTGTGCCAAGTCTGTTTTTAATGAATATAACACTTAAAACTTTTTAAAGCATATAAAAAAGTGATAAAATAATGAATTCAGCAGATTAAACGATATAGCTCTTTGTGCTTTTGCACCATTTATGGTACAATATGTTCCTATAATGAACGCAGAGGTGCATGGAAATGTATAAAAAATATAAACCGAGTAAAGAATATCTGGCTTATCTGGATTCATTGCCCAAAAGCTTTTTTGTAACAGTGCTTGAAAACAGCTATAATGAGCATATTGTTTACGATGCTGATGGAAAAATTTTGTATGTAAATCCTGCCTGTATAAGGCATTATGGATTAAAGCCAGAAGAAATGATCAACCGTAATAATGCGGATGTGTATCAGGGCTACTGGACGCCTCCGGGACTTGATGTTTTCCATTCAAAAAAGGATACTGCGTTCCTGCGGCAATATTTTATCCCTTCAGATTCTGTTTTTTATACAATTGGCGTTCCTGTCCTCAATGAAGCCCATTGTATTGAGATGATTATTGGAACCGTGCAGGAAGAACCAGTAAAGGAATGGGATGTTGATTATAATAAAAAAAGCCGGTCCTCTAAGAGTCATTTTAAGTCGGAAGAGATTCCGTTGATCAGCGTTTCATATCAGTATTGGAAGGTTGTCAGTGAATTAAAAGAAGTATCAGAATCGTCCATCCCCATTATGCTCCTGGGAGAGTCTGGGACTGGCAAGACCTATATGGCAAAATATATTCACGAGAACAGCCATAAGGAAGGCCTCTTCATGACACTGAATTGTGCCGCAATTCCAGAAGCGCTTCTGGAGTCAGAGCTTTTTGGCTATGCCGGGGGCGCTTTTACCGGTGCCAGCAAAGCTGGAAAAGTGGGATTAATCGAAATGGCCAATGAGGGAACTTTGTTTTTAGATGAAATTGGGGACATGCCGCTGTCAATACAGGCAAAGCTTTTAGATGTCATTGAAAACAAACGTTATCTGCCTGTGGGCAGCACAAAAATGAAATATGTGAATACGCGCATCATAACAGCCACCAATAAGGATATTGACCAGCTGGTGGACAAGGGAGAATTTCGGGAAGATCTTTATTGGCGAATCTGTACCTTTAAAGCCATTATTCCCCCGTTAAGAGAAAGAGTAAAAGATATTCTCCCCCTGGCGAACTTTTTCCTGAAACATTTTAATCTGAGCTATAATAAGTCGAAAAGATTTTCAAAAGAGATCATAAACTTTTTTCAGGAATACCCGTGGCCGGGTAATATCCGGCAGCTTAAAAACCTGATCGAACGCCTGGTGGTAACAGGCCGGGGAAATGAGATTGCCATGAAGAACCTGCCGGATTACCTTTTGGAGGAGACAAAGAGGCTTCCAGACTACCAAAAAACAGGTATGGGCCTAAACAAAAGAGTGGATGCCTTTAAAAAGGAGCTGGTACAAAAAGCATATGAGCAGTATCCAACCATTAGAAAGCTCGCGCAGGCCCTTGAGGTAAGCCCGACAACAGCCCAGAGATTAGTAGAGAAATACTGTAAAGAGGTTTCTGAAAGATCGTCGGAAATGTAAAAGAAGCAGCCCGCCACGGCTGCTTTTTTATTGGTTAAAAATTATGTTTGATGGGGTCGTATGATTGATCTGAAGTGAATAAGCCGCAGAGAAGAAAGATTGTTAAAAACAAAACATAGTTATCTTTAAGAAAAATAATTTTTTATGAGAAATGATTTACTTTTATTTCTTGCTGTGCTAAGATTAAACCATTACAAAAGTAAGGGGATTTAATATGTTTACAGAAATTGAAACAGACGTGCTATTGGAAGAAATTGCTCAGGGGGATGAATTGTATGAGAGCGATGCAAACAGAGCGATCGATATCTGGTATTCGGTTTTCCTGAAAATTGCAAATGAGAGTAAAGCAATGAAGAGCACCTATTTATATGCGGGCATCAGGGATTATTGGAAAGCGATGGAAATCAGCGGTTGGTTTGATGATCTGGTGTCGGCTTTCTTCTGGTCCGGACGCAATCGGGAGAAGGAGCGGGAAGAGTTCTGCAAAATTATGATGAATGATTTTGATACAGGCAATATCCGGAACGTTTTTCAGGTTAACCTGGCCGATCTTTTTTATCTGCAGGGCAAAGAAAATGAAGCCAATGCGCTGGTGGAAAACGCGCTTTCAGATTATCCGGTGAATTTTTTTGGCTGGCAGCGCTACGCTGAGCACTATACGAAAAAAGAAACAAAGAAAGATATGAACAAGGCTTACCGTATCTGTGAAAGAGGTGCGGCGGCATTTTTGAACAGCAGAATGGATGCCAGCATACTCATAGAAAACGGCGCGGATATTTTTATAGCGGGCTTTGCAGCGCTGTGCGAAAGCCTCGGAAAAGATGAGGAAATGGACTATTGGCAAAGAACAAATAAAGACCTGAAAGTACAGTGCGAAAGGGAAATCCGGAATCACAGAAAGTATGAGGCTTATAACATTTTGTATAAAGAAAAAGAAATAATAGAAACACTTGACGAGCGGGTGCTTTCTGAAATTCTCGATCCATGCGCAGGCTGCAGAAAACGAGGCAAATGTAAATCCAAATCCGCGTGAAAGTGATAAGAAGGACTGAGTTATCAGAGAAAAGAAACCGAAGATCTGGAGGAGGAGACGGCAGCATCGCCTGAAACGGCCGAACCGGTAAAATAAAATTTTAAAGCATTTCGGAAATAATTTTTTTGTAAGAATAATTTACTTCGAAATGTATTATGATTAAACCATTACAAATTAAAGCAGATTAAGGGGAAAAATGTTTACAGAAAAAGAAACAGCCGATTTGATGAAGGAAATGCGGAGAGGGTATAGCTTCGTAGAAAAAAATATCGATAAAACCATTGATGTCTGGTACCCGATATGGGAAAAGTTCGTTGAGGAAAACCGTAAAACGGGGAGCCGCAATTTTTTGGCCTGCCTTGACAGCAAGGCGAATAGCAGGGCATGTGTCAGCTTTGGGAACTGGCTTGGCGATCTGGAGATGGTGTTTTTAAATTCCGGAAGAGGTAAAGCGCGGGAGCGGGAAATCTTCTGCACGACGATGCTCGGGGAGTTTGAGCGGTCCTGGAGCACGGGAGATATTGAGCAGAACCTGGCAGAGCTTTATTATTTACTGGGAAAGCGTGAAGAGGGAGACGCCCTTTTTGAAAAAATGCTCGAGGAAGATCCTGAAGATGTCTATCTCTGGGCAGGCTACGCCAGAGAATATGGCGGAAGGCACGGTGACGATAATGAGAGGGCTTACACCATTTATAAAAGGGGAATCGATACTGTGCTGGCAGAATGCGCCAAGCAGCCTGAGTTGGATTTGCTCCACTACCGGGATATCGACCTCCTGTATGACGAGATAGCTGAGGTCTGCACCATTCTTGGCAAAACGGAGGAAGCGGACGAATGGCTGGAAAAAAGCCGGGCTATCAGCAGGAGTGCGGAGGACCGCTATACGACGGTGACAGAGGCGCCTGATTTTTCCTGTGAACCGCCAAAACAGCAGCCCATCGTCGCCCCGCCAAAGGTTGGCCGGAATGATCCCTGCCCCTGCGGCAGCGGAAAAAAGTATAAGAAGTGCTGTTTGAATAAAGCAGACTAAACCTTGTTTTTGCAGCGTAAAAAAGCAGCCGTGGCGGGCTGCTTTTTTTTATTTTTGGGCTCTGGGTACTTCCTCAACCGGGTCATGACTCAGCAGAAACAGGGTCAGAATCTCTTCCGCGTATTTGCCTTTATCCTTGGGGCAGCGCTCAAGCAGCTCCAGTATGGCTGAATATTTTGTACCCATGTACTCCCGCGGCCCATAGAGGATCGCGTCCGACGACATTTTGAGGGTGCTGCAGAAATAATTCAGGCTTTTGAGTGAAAAGCCCTTTGTGCCAAGCTCAATATCTGCCAGAAAGGTGGGGGTGATGCCGATTTTTCTGGCCAGCTGGTCCCGTGACATATTTAAAAAGGTCCGCTGTTTGCGGATGCGAAGGCCAATGGCCTTGTGGTCGAGTTCCTGCATTTTTCTTTCCTCCGTCATTGTGTTTTTATCCGCGGGACAGGGGTTCAGCCCCGCTGCCCCGCAGAAGGCAAACAAAAAAGCCATGCAGGGCCAGACGTGACCATACACAGCTTCAAAAAACGAATTAAGGATACAGAAGTCCCCTCGATCTCTTTCTCCGAAAACGCGTTACACAAATACACCGCTTTATTAGCTTGGCGCACAAAAAATCACTTGTGATAAAACACAAAATGGCATATAATAAATAAGCGGTACGTGCCCGGGAGGGCCGTTGTGTATGGTGGTGTCTTCACCTGCGCAAGCCGGTAATGTGTTCCCGCACATTGCCGGATGCCGCACTTTTTATTTGCTTTTACTTTATCATTATATCCCCTCTTCTATAAATTTGCAAGCTTAATTGTGCATAACTCTTTTCAAAGTTATTTTAAATAAATTTTTGTCTTTAAAAAACGCCGCCTGGCATTGCCGTTCTAAAAACGGTTTTGCAGGCGGCGCTTGTTTTTGTTAAGCCTTGATTTAATTGTCTGAGGCGCGGGTCTTCTGGCTTAAAAATTTAGTCAGGGCTTCTTCACACATGGGCCGCGCGTAATAATAGCCTTGGATATACTGTACCCCGGAGGCCGCGACCTCCCTCTGCTCTTCCAGGGTCTCAACCCCTTCGGCCACAACCGTCAGCGCATTGACTTCGGCCATCTCTACAATGCTGTTGAGCAGGGCGCGCTGTTTATGGCTTGTGCAGATCTGCTGGGTCAGCGAACGGTCAATCTTGATGACGTCTACGGGCAGGTTAAAGAGGTAGTTGAGGCTGCTGTAGCCTACGCCAAAATCATCCAGGGCAATCTGGATGCCTGCCTGGCGCAGGGCTTCGAGAGTGGAAGAGGCGTGCTCAATGGACTGAATGAGGACGCTCTCGGTTAATTCCAGTGTGATCTGTCCGTTGTCTGCGCCGGAAGCGCGGATGATGCTGAGCAGATGGTCTGAAATGTTTTCCACCAAAAGCTGCTGAACCGAGAGATTGACATGTATGTTTTTTAAACCCAGAGCCTTGCCCTGAGCGTTGATAAACCGGCCCGCCCGGCTGAGGACATAATTGCCGAGCTGGTCAACCATGCCGCTGCGTTCTGCCAGGGCGACAGCCTGGCCGGCGGAGAAAAAACCGCCGTTACCATCCGGCAGACGCACCAGCACCTCTGCGGTGCTAAAGGAGCCTGTGGCCAGGTGCATGATCGGCTGATACCAGACCTCAAGGGTTTCCTCTTTAATGGCGGCTTCCAGCCGGGTTATAATATCGGCCTCGCTGCGGATAATTTCGTCCAGCTCATCATTGTAGAACATGATCTTCTGGCCGGACTCCTTGGCGTAGCGCATGGCGGACTGGATACGGTCCAGGAGAATTTCCGGGCTCGGGCCGTTTGCGGGGTAGAGGCAAACGGCTGTGCGCACCCGAAGGGTAAAGGTGGCGTGCCCGGCTGTGACCGGTGATGAGAGCAGGGTCTGGAGCTTGGTGGCAAAAGAGGTTTCATCCTCGCCAGACAGAGTAATGCCCAGAAAGACGTCACCGTTGATGCGGTACAGGTAGTTGCCGAAGAGCCGCGACAGACGCTGTACAACCTCATGCAAAATTCTGTCGCCGATATCTGCGCTGAACAGCTGGTTATACTGGCTGAAGGCGCAGATATCCACACAGAAAAGACTGAAGGGGCGCTTTTTATCATAGGAGATGAGCATGTTGGCGTCCCGCTGGTATTTTGACCGGTTCCCCACATTGAAGACCGGGTCAAAGTAGGCCAGCTGCTCAACCTGTTTCCGGTATTGATTAAAGGTTTTGGAGAGCTCCATCATTTCAAGGTCTGTATATTCGTCAAAGGTGACATTATTCTGCCCCGCGATCAGCTGGCGGCATTTTTCGGTAAGCCGGTGGGCAGGCGATTCGCTGGAACGGTGTTCATAATAGCTGTGTACCAGTGCGGTGATTTCCTTTTCGGCCTGGTTTCTGCCGGCGCTGCAGTGTCTGTATTGATAGTGGGTGGTTAAAAAGAGCTTCTTGCCGTTCAGGCGGGTTCTCAGCAGGAGCTCAAGCGTTACGCCCTTTGCGAAGTCCTCCTGCTGGTTAAGGCTCATATCCTCACAGACGGCGATGGCGAAATTGCCATCGCCCAGGCGCCCTGCGATAAAGGGGCTCTGGATAAAGGCATTGAGACGTTCGGGAATACTCTTTAAAAAGATGGATTCCTCTGCCGGGCCGATCAGCTGTGATACCTGATTGTAGCTTTCGTACACAAAGTAAAAAAGATAAACAGGGCCACTGCTATCGTCGGAGAGCCATCCATCCAGGGCGGCGGTAAAACCGGGCAGATTGTAAAGACCTGTCTGGATATCTACGGTGGAGACCTTCTTTAAAATCCATTTTCGTGTGAGGGACTGGTACATCGCGCAGGCCATACCCAGCATCAGAAGTGCAGCGGCAAAACAGCTGCTGATGATGACAGCCCGGTTGGCGGGAGAAATCCAGCCGTCTGTCGGCTGGATGCTGATGTTCCACTCTGTCGGCAGGTTAAAGGAGGTTTTTACCGCGTTGGAGAAATCGATATTACTGCCTGAAACGGCGATGACGTCCTTGCCGCCGTTTTGGGGATTAACACGCCATAATTCATAGTCATATCCCTGGTCTGAGAGATACTGGAGGCTGAGCTGCCCCAAGACATACTCGCTGTCCAGAGCCAGGGCTACCTCCCCCAGATAGGCGTTGTCCTTGACAAAGGGCTGCAGAAAGAGAAAGACCGGCCGGTCATCTGATGCGCCCTCCAGCACAACAGGACCCTCGATCACAAGTTCTTTGACGACCTTGGAAAGGGTAAAAATATAGGATAAATCCCTCAGGCTCTGACCTGTCTGATAGCCGAAGGTTTCCCTGGGAAGGGCGCTGGTAATGGTATCGCCTTCGATCAGGCAGACATAGCGCACCTGCTCCTGCGAAAGCAGAGGCGCCGCTGCGTTTTCAAACCAGGCAGTGCTGCTTCTGTCCATGATCAATGCCATTTGGGCCAGGGCGTCAGCTTCGTTTAACCGGCCCTGAAGCTGAAATTGGATATCTTCACTGTAAAAATGGAGAATCTGCTCCGCGTCGCTCCGGCGGATGCCGGTCAGCGCCCGGGTCATGCCCATACCCAGTGCTGCGGTGAAAGCCAGGATTAGCAGAATAACGGCACAGGCCAGAAGCCGCCGCTTGACACGCTGTTTCATACACACCTCAGTTCTGATGAATTTTGTAATAACCTTTTCCGTTTTGTTTCACAAAGTACAAGGCCTCATCGGCGTCGGCGATCATTTTTTCCAGCTTCATGCCAGGCTGGCAGAGGGATACGCCAACACTGCACTGGACATTGATCTGCTGACCGGCTGAGCCGATTTCAGAATGAAGCCTCAGAACAAGCTCCTCCAGCACGCTGCGCAGTTCAGCTTCGTCGTCCAGGTTGATCAGCAGCATGACGAACTCATCACCGCCGTACCGGCTGACGAGGCCGTCGTATTTCTTCTCGTATTCCCGAAAGATATAGCCTACATTTTTCAGGGCGACGTCGCCGCCGTAGTGGCCATAGGTATCGTTGATGGATTTGAGGTTATCCATGTCCACAAAGCAGAGGGCGCTGGTATATTCGGGATTGATCTTCTGCAGCTGGGTCTCGGCCTGGTTGAGAAATACCGAACGGGTCACCAGACCAGTTAAGGCGTCGGACAGGCCATCGCTGGTCAGGCGGATAATTTCATTGAAATCGACGTTTTCGGGACGCTCATCCTGATAGAGCTTCTTTTCAAGCTTTTCCACAGATTCTACAAGGAGGTCCACGCTATGCATCTGTCCCGCAATATAACGCCGCAGCAGAAAGGACAGTCCAAGACACAGCAGCGCCGCCAGCGCCGCGACCAACAGGAGGCTGGGGAGGATTCCCAGGAAAGCGGTACGGAAATCAACAGAGCACAGCAAATCCCAGCCTGTGTCCTCGACCCGCTGGTAGGCAGTGTAGACAAGACTGCCGTTCTGGAGGCTCCAGTAATCCCCTGGTTCCGCGGCTAAGAGCTGCTCCTGAAGCTTATCCGGCGTTGTGCCGATGACCCTGGCGTTTTGCAGCTCCTTCATCAGCGGCTCACCGTAGGGCAGCCCCGCGGTAGAGGACATGATTTGCCCCTGTGAACCGATCAGGGTTGCCTCATAGCCGCTGGTGGCCGCGGACTGTTTTAAAATATCGACCACCTCGTCAAAATAGATGGCGCAGAAGAGACAGCCGGTAATATTATTCTGCGCGTCAAGCAGAGGAACAGCCACTGTATAATTGAGGGTTACACCGTCGGCTCCGGCGGCAAAGCTGTCGGTAACCTGGCGCTGTCCGGTGGAAAACAGCCGCTGCATATAATCCCGGCTGGCCAGGCTGGCAGGCTCGGAACCATCGGAGTAGACGGTGATATTGGAATCCACATAACAGATCATCAGGTAGTCGAAGTATGGGGACATCTGGTCGAGCTTTTTCACCTTTTCAATGGGCGGGACATTTGGGTCATAAAACTCCGGCAGGCTTGCCAGTGATTCCAATAGCGTAATGGATTCGTCGATGCGCTGCGAAGTCTGCGCATGGACATTCGACAATAAAACCTGGGCGTTGGATTTCATCTGGCTGAAGGACAAAACAGCGCCGCCAAGCATAATGGTGGCAAAAATTAAAAGACAAAAAACAGCAACATACCGAAAAATCGGCGAGAAGGAAATTTGCCAGTTTCCGTCCTTGCTTTTTTGATTATTTTTATTCATGGAGAGCTTGCCTTTCTTTCGGGTGCGATCATTTACAGGCCAAAATATAAATTGTTTTTCATAAAAGATCAGTATTTTTTATAGTTTGCTTTCTTGGTACCTTTACAGAACAAATTATATCATACTTGCCGGGACAAAGCAATTTGCCGGCAGGGGCTGCTGTCCTTTATAACGCTGGGATTGAGCGTGATGGCTGATGTTTTTTAGAAAACAAAAAGCTGTAGCATCCCTTTGAGGAATGGTACAGCTTTTGCGGAAAATCGTTTAGTGATGATCAAAATCCGGATTGTTATCCAGGTCATAGGGCGTTGCCTGATAAACGTAATAATTGAGCCAGTTGAAAAAAAGCAGATTGGAGTGGCCTCGCCAGCGCACCACGGGTTTTTTCGAAGGGTCGTCGCCCGGGTAATAGTTGTTGGGAACATTGATGGGCTTCCCCTGAGAGACATCCCGGTCGTATTCTTTTTTCAGAGTATCCCAGTCGTATTCGCTGTGGCCTGTGATAAAGATCTGCCGCCCTTCCCTGGCGGTTACAATGTATACGCCCGCGTCGTCGGACATGGCCATCATGGAGAGCTCTGGTACCTTTTCGATATCCTCGCGCCGTACCTCGGAATGACGGGAGTGGGGCACGTAAAAAATATCATCAAAGCCGCGGAAAAGCGGAATGTATTTTTCTTCAAGATGGTGTTCGAAAACGCCGAAGAGCTTGTGGTCCAGGTTGTGCTTGGGCACGCCGTAGTGGTGGTATAAAGCCGCCTGGGCGCCCCAGCAGATGTGAAGCGTGGAATAGACGTGGGTCAGGCTCCAGTCCATGATATCCACCAGCTCGTCCCAGTAGTCCACTTCCTCAAAGGGGAGGGTCTCGATGGGCGCGCCGGTGATGATCAGGCCGTCAAAGTATTCGTAGCGTACATCGCTGAAGGTTTTATAGAAAGTATCCAGATGCGCCTGGTCGGTATTTTTGCAGTCATGGGTATCGGACTGCAAAAGGGTGACATCCACCTGGATAGGGGTATTGCCCACGAGCCGCAGAAGCTGGGTCTCGGTAACAATCTTGGTGGGCATCAGGTTCATGATGGCGATTTTCAGCGGACGGATATCCTGTGTGGTTGCCCGGTCCTGGTCCATGACAAAGATGTTTTCATTCTCGAGAATCTGAAAAGCAGGCAGATCGCCTGGAATTTTAATAGGCATAGAGTCACTTCCTTTTTTAGTTAATGTCGGTTAAGGTCAGATTGCTGCGCCTTGCAATCCGGCCTGCCCGGGCTTTATTTAATTAAAAAGCGGTGTGGATAAATAGCGTTCTCCTGTGTCGGGCATCAGGACAACAATGTTTTTTTTCGCGTTTTCTGGCCGCCTGGCAAGCTCTATGGCTGCCCAGACCGCGGCGCCGGAGGAAATACCGACCAGAAGGCCCTCAGTTTTGGTTAACACACGGGCGTAGGCGTAGGCGTCTTCATCCTTGACTGGAATGATCTCATCGATGATGTCAAGATCCAGGACCGCTGGAACAAAGTTTGCGCCGATCCCCTGGATGGCGTGAAAGCCAGCGGGCTCACCCTTTAACACCTGTGAACTCCAGGGCTCCACAGCAATGATCTGCACGTCTGGATTTTTTTCCTTTAACCCCTTTCCCACGCCGCCGAGGGTGCCGCCTGTGCCAACGCCGGCCACAAAGATATCCACGCTTCCGTCCAGGTCATCTAAAATTTCGACAGCGGTGGTCTTTTCATGGGCGATGGGGTTGGCGGGATTTTCAAACTGCTCCAGAATAATGGAGTTTGGAATCTTCTGGTTAAGCTCTCTGGCCTTGTCGATGGAGCCCTGCATGGCCATATCGCCATCGGTCAGGACGATTTCTGCGCCAAAAGCCTTGAGCAGGCTCCTCCGTTCAATGCTCATGGTTTCCGGCATGGTCAGAATGAGGTGGTACCCTCTGAGGGTTGCCACCAAAGCCAGGCCAATGCCTGTATTGCCGCTGGTGGGCTCAATGATCGTGCCGCCGGGAGCAAGGAGGCCCTTCTCCTCTGCGTCGAGGATCATGGACAGGGCGATCCGGTCCTTGACACTGCCGCCGGGATTGAAAAATTCCAGCTTGCCGAAAAGGTTAGCCTCCAGCGCCTCCTTTTCCATCAGGTGGTTAAGCTTCAGCAGCGGTGTGCCGCCGATGAGCTCGGTTAGTTCTTCATAGACTTTCATTTGATTATACTCTCCCTGTTTCTATTTCTGTGAAAGCTGCAGCGCGTCGTCTAGGGCGCCGATTAAGTCACCGGCGTTTTCCAGACCGATAGACACGCGGATCATATCCTCTGTAATGCCAGCTGCCAGCAGCGCGTCGCCGGAAAGCTGCTGGTGGGTCGTGGTCGCCGGGTGGATCACCAGGGACTTGGCGTCCGCTACGTTGGCGAGATGGGTGAAAATCTGGATATGATCGATGAACCTGCGTGCAGCCTCAATGCCGCCTTTAATGCCAAAGGTAAAGATGGAGCCTGTGCCGCGGGGAAAATATTTTTTGGCCAGAGCATGGTATTTGCTGTCTGTCTGGTCAGGATAATTTACCCAGGTAACCGCGGGGTGGCCGGATAAAAAGTCAATGACCCGGCGGGTGTTTTCCACATGGCGGCCCAGCCGCAGCGAGAGGGTTTCAAGGCCCTGAAGAAGCAAAAAGGAATTGAACGGGCTGATACAGGCGCCAGTATCCCGGAGCATCTGGACACGGGCCTTCGTGATAAAGGCAGCCTCACCGGCATCCCGGGTGTAGACAATGCCGTGGTAGCTTTCGTCAGGCTCTGTGAATTCCGGGAATTTGCCGCTGCCTGCCCAGTCAAAGGTACCGCCGTCCACGATGACGCCGCCGATGGTGGTGCCGTGGCCGCCGATGAACTTGGTGGCAGAGTAAACCACAATGTCCGCGCCAAAATCCAGTGCCCTGAAAAGATAAGGGGTGGCAAAGGTGTTGTCGATGATCAGCGGGATTTTATGGTCATGGGCAATTTTCGCAACAGCCTCGACATCGACGATGTTGATGCTGGGGTTGCCGAGGGATTCGATGTAAATGGCTTTGGTGTTTTCATTGACCGCAGCTTCAAAGTTCGCAGGATCGTCCGGGTCCACAAAGGTGGTTCGGATGCCGAATTTTGGCAGAGTCGCGTCAAGAAGGTTGAAGGTGCCGCCGTAAAGGGTAGAGGCAGCGACGATTTCGTCACCGGCCTGGGCGATGGTCATGATCGTCAGGGTGATAGCCGCAGAGCCAGAAGCTACCGCCAGAGCGCCGACACCGCCTTCAAGGGCGGCCATACGCTTTTCCAGTACGTCAGAGGTCGGGTTCATGATACGGGTGTAGATATTGCCGTTTTCCTTTAAGCCAAAGAGGTTTTCTGCGTGTTCGGTGCTGTCAAAGGCGTAGGAAGTGGTCTGGTAAATGGGCACTGCCACAGAATGGGTTGCAGGGTCCGGGGTTTGTCCGGCGTGAAGCTGGAGGGTTTCAAATTTCAAGTTTTTATCCATGATTTATCTCCTTAATGCATGAAAACATATTAATTTAATAAGAATTATATGTAATATACCATTATTCCATATGCTTGTCAATGCAAATAATGCTTTACGGGCTTTTAAAAGTGCTGTATAATAAAATTTAAGGAAGCATTTGGACCTGAGGAATCCATTTGTGGAAGAAAGCCCGACGGAAAGCCCGGAGGGCTTTTTTTAGAATTTACGGAAAGAAGGTGACAGGAAATGATCAATACACAGGGGCGTCTGGCTAGGGTGGCAACTGTTCCAGAGTCCGGAAAATGGAAGGCCGCCACTGCCAGACAGCATACGCTGTACCAGAAGGAAGGCGATATCCGCACACCCTTTGGGAGAGATTTTACACGGATACTCCACAGTACAGCCTACAGGCGTCTCAAGCATAAAACCCAGGTGTTTTTCTCGCCGGGGAATGACCACATCAGTACCCGTATCGAGCATGTAAACTACGTGGAATCGGTAGCGTCCACCATCTGTGAGTACATGGGGCTTAACGTAGAGCTGGCAAGAGCCATTGCCATCGGCCATGATCTGGGGCATCCGCCCTTCGGCCATCACGGTGAAAAAGTGCTCAATGACATTGTCCGAGATGAGAAGCTATGGAGCGGCCAGAATGGTCAGTATTACTGGCATGAAAAAAACGGGCTGCACTTTGTGGATAATATTGAGCTTCTGGAAGGGCCGGACCGGAAAAAATATAATCTTGATTTGACCTACGGGGTGCGGGATGGTATTATTTCCCATTGCGGCGAAGTCAGCGAGGCCGCCCTGTACCCAAGAGAAGAAGCCATTGACCTGTCAACCTTTAAGCGCGTCAACCAGTTTTCACCCTTTACATGGGAGGGCTGTGTGGTTAAGCTGGCCGACAAAATATCTTACCTGGGCCGTGACATCGAGGACGCGCAAACGCTGGATATTCTGAGTGACGGCCAGTTGGAGATACTTGACGGCATCGTGGCAGAGTATTTTGAAAAGCAGGGACAATCCAGAGGAAATGTCAACAACACCACGGTGATTCACCTTTTGATCCTGGACCTTGGAAAAAACAGCTCTGTTGCGAATGGCCTGCGTTTTTCTGACGAGGGTTTCGAGGTCTTGAAAAATATCCAGGATTTTAATGTAAAAAACATCTACCATCACGAGCGGCTGAACGGCTATAAAGACTATGGCGAATTGATTATACACCGGGTGTACGACGCGCTGAAGGAGCTCTACAATAGAGGCGAGATTGCGGAGAAACTTCCCTATTTTCAAAAGCAATTCCCCCTGTTAACTACCAATTTTATGAACTGGATCAGCGACTACTGGAATCAGACCGACCGGCGGACAGAAGGATGTCCTCTGCAAAACCAGATCATCTACCACATTCCCGAAGAACCTTTGGATTTCTACCGGGCCATCATTGATTATATCTCCGGTATGACGGACCAGTTCATCGAAAAGATCTATCAGGAGCTCATCCGGTTTTAACAGGAAGTTTTGAGAATGTATTTTTACAAAAACGCGTTGACAACTCGCGGAAACAGGTCTATAATGAAAAACAACTTAAAAAACTCAGTAAAGGAAAAACGTCATGAAGGATTTAAGAATGAGCTTAAATGCATACTTTTACTTTAGCCAGGGCTATTATTATGGTGCTGGTTACTTTGCGTGCATGAAATTAAGTTCACCTGAGAGTCGTTTTGCGGTGTCATAGAGGCATTGTAAATTTTCCAATACTGAAGAAAAATCAGTTTATTAAGGGAGACTCGGTGAGTCTCCCTTTTCTTTTGCCCTAAAATGCCTGCAAGTGCACATGCAGGCCGTGAATTCAAATAAAAACCTAAGGAGAAATACAAATGATTGTTGTCGTAAAACCAGGAACCCCGGAAGAAGAAGTACAGAAACTGGCCGCTGCCATTGAGAACCAGGGATTAAAAATCCATTACTCTCAAGGGGTGGATCATACAATTTTAGGTTTAATTGGAGAGACCCAGACCATTGACGTCCATAAGCTGCGTTCAAATCATATCGTTGAAAAGGTCATGCGGGTACAGGAGCCTTACAAAAAAGCAAACCGTGCTTTCCATCCAGATGATTCAATTATTGATGTTCAGGGAAACCTCATCGGTGAGGGCCATGTTTCCGTTATCGCAGGCCCCTGTTCTGTGGAAAGTGAGGAACAGATCATTGAAATTGCCCGAGCTGTCAAAGCATCTGGCGCTAAATTTTTGAGAGGCGGCGCTTTCAAACCCAGAACATCGCCTTACTCATTCCAGGGGATGGGCGCAGATGGTCTGGAGCTGCTGCTTTTGGCTAAAAAGGAAACCGGGCTGCCCATTGTGACTGAACTGATGGACATGTCTCAGCTGCCGCTCTTTGATGAGGTGGATGTTATTCAGGTTGGCGCCCGTAATATGCAGAATTTCACCATGCTCAAGGAACTTGGCAAAATTGATAAACCGATTCTGCTGAAACGCGGCCTGTCCGCTACCATGCGGGAATTCCTCATGTCAGCGGAATACATCATGGCAGGCGGCAATGAGCAGGTGATCCTCTGTGAACGCGGTATCCGCACCTTTGAAAACGCGACCCGCAATACCCTTGACCTCAGCTGTATCCCACTGCTCAAGAAAAAGAGCCATCTGCCCGTGGTCATTGACCCCAGCCACGCCACAGGCATTAACTGGATGGTGGAATCCATGTCAAAGGCCGCCATTGCCGCCGGCGCGGACGGCGTTATGATTGAAGTGCACAATAAGCCTGAGGAAGCGTTGTGTGACGGGGACCAGGCCATTACGCCGGATGAATTCAATAAAATTATGACCACACTCAAAAAATACGCAGAATTTGAGGGAAAGGTTCTTTAGGATGGAGACATTAAAAGGAAAAACTGTCAGCTTTATCGGTCTGGGACTCATGGGCGGCGCCCTGGCCATGGGCATCCGAAAGCAGGGGCCGGATAAGATCTGCGCCTTTGACATTAACGAGGAGGTTCTGGAGGACGCTCTGAGGAAAGAGGTTATCGACTGGGGTGTCAGCGAACCGGAAGGGATCCGCCAGATTCTGGGAGTATCTGATCTGGTGGTGATTTGTCTTTATCCACAGCTTGCGCTGGATTTTATTTTGGAATATATGGAGGACTTCAAAGAGAACGCTGTTATCACTGATATTACCGGCGTTAAAAAGCTGTTGGTCGATCAACTCAGGGGAGTGCTTCGGGAGGATCTGGATTTGATTCTGGGCCACCCGATGGCCGGCAGCGAAAAAGAAGGCTTCGGCAATGCAGATGATGCCATCTTTAAGGACCGCAATTATATTTTAGTTCCTCAGCCGGAAAACAAACCGGAAAATCTGGCTTTTATCAAAGAGATTATCCGCAATCTGGGCTTTGTGAATATCGTGGAAACCACTGCAGAAGTCCACGACCAGAAGATCGCCTTTACCTCGCAGCTCTGCCATGTTATCGCCAGTGCCCTGGTGGACAGTGAGGAGGATCTCCACATCACGGATTATGAAGGCGGCAGTTTCGGAGACCTCACACGCATTGCCATGATCAATGCAGGCATGTGGACAGAGCTGTTTATCTGCAATAAGGAAGCATTGGTAGACCAGATTGAAAAGTTTGAAAAAAGTATGGACACCATGAAAAAAATGATCCAAGCTGAGGACAGTGACGGACTCACAGAAATTTTAAGCAATGTTCGGAAGAAAAGAATTACCATGGAAGTGGACCGACAGAATAAAACATCGGCGAGAACACAAAAAGCTTAAAACTTTCTGAAGGGAAGTTTGCACAAAGTGAGAGCGAAAACGAGTATCATTATCGTGAAAACTGTTACAGAAAAGGTGCAACGCATTTCACTATTGACTTATTTTCAAAAGGTTGTATACTATAGACAAATAAACAAATACCAATTGAAACTCCCCTGTTTCAAGCGGTGCAGATTTGTTTATTGAGCTGTGAGTAGTGAGGCTCACAGCGGAATAAAATCATATATTACCCCCCCTCTCCCCTATAGAGAAACCCTCGAGACAACGTCCCCCCTTATGCGTTGCGAGGGTTTTTCTCTTTTTTGAATTTATTCTGGAAATTTGGAAATAAATCTTTTTAAGGACTTTCATAATGACATCTGTTCGATTATAATAAACCAGAAGGAAGTGATAAAAATGTTAGCAGACAGCCACGCGCATTTAGATGACGAGCGTTTTGAAAATGAAGTGGATACGATCATCGAAAATGCCCGGGAGGCCGGTATCGGTTTTATTTTAAACCCCGGCACCGAGGAAAGTACCAGCGTTCGCGCTATAGAGCTGAGCCAGACCTATGATATCGTCTATGCCGGTGTCGGGTTTCATCCCTCTGACTGCGCGTCCTTTGATAAAAATAAGCACCCAAAAATGATCCGAAAGTGGTGTGAACAGGATAAAGTACTGGCCATTGGAGAAATTGGCCTGGATTATTATTATGACGATGGCGCTCCGAGAGATTTGCAGAAGAAGGTATTTGAGGAACAGATCGGCCTGGCAAATGAACTGAAAAAGCCCATCATCGTTCACGACCGCGATGCCCACGGCGACTGCCTGGATATGGTAAAATCCTGTCTTGATCCCAATGTCGGCGGGGTATTTCACAGCTATAGCGGAAGTGTTGAGATGGCCAAGATTCTCCTCGATTTTGGGCTCTACCTCTCCATCGGCGGCCCCCTGACCTTTAAAAATTCCAGAAAAGCCCCCGATGTGGTCAAATATATGCCGCTGGACCGGCTTCTCATCGAAACCGACAGCCCTTACCTCACCCCAGTCCCCTACCGGGGAAGACGCAACGAGCCCGCCTATGTCCGTTTTGTGGCCGAAAAGGTCGCAGAGATTAAGGAGATACCAGTGGAAGAGGTGCAGGAAACAACATTTGAGAATTGTCAGAGGTTGTTTGGCGTTTAATATTGTGAGGAGTATAAGGAACCGCTAGTCGGTTCTTTTTTTATTTACTTTCAACTGTAAACGTGATACAATCGAAGTGGAATCTAACTTTTCTGAAATAGAAATTTATCAGCATACAGAGGATTTCAACTGGGAATTCAGAAAAGCATTGTGTGCTGGTATTTTTAAAGAACTATAGAACTTTCTGAATTTTTAATTATTAAAATGGGGTGATGGATATGCAGGTTTACGAAGGACGGTTAAAAGTATTTTTACTCAAGGATATTTCAATTAATTCAGTTCAGGAAAAAATCAGCGCATTGATTGACAAAGCGCTGGTCCAGAATGAAAAGATGGCGGCGTTTCATCAAAAGATCAGCTATAAAAATTATTGCTTTTCTGGTTTTTGTCCAGTAGAGAGTGAGAGAGTCTACAGACAGGATAAAATTTACACCATACAGATACGGACAATAGATGAAAATTTGATGAATTATTTCAAGGAACACCTCATCAATGCTTATACCGAAGAGATGAAGTCCCTGACCATGGCCGTAAGAAGAATCAAAAAAATTCCCATCAGCCGAATCTACACGTTAACGCCAGTCATCCAGAAATTCGATGGCGGTTATTGGAAAGAGATTGTCACACTTGATGAATTTGAACGGAGGCTTAAGGAAAACCTGATCAAAAAATATAACAACTTCACGGGTGAAAAATGTGACGAAGACTTTGATCTTTACACGCATCTGCAATTTGACAATAAAGGCCCGATCTCCTGTCCTTATAAAGGAATAACCTTATTGGGAGACAAGATTACTTTGCAGCTTGCGCAGAATCCCATGGCTCAGGAGCTTGCCTACATGGCACTGGGCTGCGGGCTTGGAGAAAATAATGCCAGGGGAAACGGCTTCTGTGGTTATAGATACCTTTAGAAAGGGGTGATTGAATGCTTAAGGAATGTCTTGATGTCTTTAAAAAAATTTATGAAGAAAAAGGGGAAAGCCTGATTTTAGATACCTATGTTCCAGCGGAAGGCTCTTATGTTTTGGTCGACAGGGATGGAGCGATTAAAGAGATTAAAGAACTGCCGAAGCAGAAAGAACCGCCGGAGGATTTTGAAAGCTTTATTGAAAAGGATTATCTCTCTGCGCTTATTGACATGAATAAACCCATTGATAAAAAGAAAGTTATTCACAGTAATAATTATTACGCGTTTTGGGTGAAAAAGGACAGCATAAGACCAGATAAAAACGGAAAGGTTAAACTGACCCAGGAGATTATTGATGATTATTACGGACTTTTAAAAGCGCCGGAAAATAAGTACAGGAAAAAGGGACTGGAGCTTTATGAGGTGGTTGAGGCTGAGATTGGAAAGCCTGACTTGGAGATGATTGAAAGGCATAAAGACTGGATTAAAAACAATATTTTTTCCATTGTCCAGGATAACCATTTAAAAGACGATAAAAGCTACCTGAAAATCTATTTTGATGCGAATAAAGAAGCTTACCAGCGCGAAAACCGGCGCTATGTCATCCCGAATGTTTACAATACGACCGACTATAATGTGCCTGTGGAGGATAAAATTTTTGGTTTGCCCAATGACAATATGGGTCTTAACGCGAAAAAACCCTATCTCGAAAACAAGACTCGTAAAAACACCATGCCTTACCTGATTTCGACAGAAGAAGTGGCAGTCCAAAAGAAGTTTTTCGATTATTTATACAATCAGGCCTGCCTTGGGAAAAGCAATATTTATTTAAACGAGAAAGACGGAATAATAGCGCTCAGCAACAACGAATCACTCAAACAATCCTTTAAAGGGTATTATTTGAGAATACAAAAGGGGAAAGAGCTTGAAATCCACGACTTCGACGAGATTACAGGGTTTGAAGCGGAAATCGAGCCCATTGAGTTGAAACAGTATATCCCTGTTCCGGAAAAGAATGCGACAGATCTAGTGTATGAAAAAGTTAAAAAACTCGAAGATGTAAAAATACTTATTAATTCAGTATTTTTAAAAAAGTTTTTAATCACAAATTTTTTTACAGACGCAAAGGATATCCGGCTCAATGATACAAAGGTTAAGGAGGAGCTGCTCAGGTGCCGTACCGGGTATTTCAACTGGTTTTTTAAAGGAGAGTCCGTGGCTGTAAGATCCTTTTTTGCGGAGAGCTCGCTGGTATTGATTAAAAATTCAATTTTAAACAGACATATTCCAAAAGCGATCGAACAGTTTAATGTGCGGGAATCAATATTGAATTATTTTGAAGGAGGAGAAAGAATGGAACAAACATATGAAGAGATTTTTGAGCGTTTAAGTGAAATGATAAACAGCGACACGCGGAGTACAATTGAAGACGATGCAATGTATTATTATGCTGCCGGACAGATCGCCCAGTTTTTGCTTTCTTTAAACCAGTCAAGCAAACCAACACCAGCCCTCGTCAATCCGGTTATTAACGCGAGAACAGCGCAGCAGCTTCAGGTTGTTTTAGAGAGATTGTATAAAAAGTATAATTACGCGATTAAATACCCCCAGAGGATTTCAAGGCTATACTCGATGTTTTTGCTGCATATGCCAGAGAATAAAAAAACGGACAGTCAGATGCTTATCGCGGGATATTTGGACAGAAGCCTGGTCTATGAAAAGAAAAATAAAAACGAAGGAGAAGCAGAAAATGAATAAACGTGTTTACGGTGTGCTCGGAATTAAATCAATTATGGCCAATTGGAATGCCGATTTTAGCGGAATGCCAAAAGCGATTTCCACAGGTGAGGTGTTTGGCAGTGACAAAGCCTTTAAATACCCCATGAAAAAAATGTGGGATGAACAGGGAGAAAAAGTGCTCTATATTAAGTCTTTCAAAGCGGAAGAAGATAAAAAAGAAGGCATCAAGGTGCGTCCGCGATCATTGAAGGAGCGCTATGAACAGATTTTTGAGGTAGAGGATCTTAAAAAAACAAATGATAATAAAGCAGTGTTAACAAATCTTTTTAAGGCCATCGATGTCAAAAACTTCGGTGCAACCTTTGCGGAGGGCGGTAATAACACTTCCATCACCGGGGCGGTCCAGATCACCCAGGGTTTTAATCAATATGACGGCCATAATGTTGAAGAACAGCAGATACTGTCACCCTTTAGAGATGGCACAAAGGAAGATGCTGAGCAGTCCACCCTCGGCACAAAAATTGTCAGCAACGAAGCCCATTATTTTTACGGATTTGCCATTAATCCGACAGCCTACAAAGATTTTATGGAAATGGGCGTAACTGAAGGCTATACCGAAGACGATTATGAAAAATTCAAGGAAGCCGCTTTAATGGCCGCTACGGCCTTTAACACCAATGCAAAGGTTGGCTGTGAAAATGAGTTTGGCCTGTTTGTGGAAACGGAAGCGGATCTGTACTTGCCGGATTTAGCGCAATTTATCCGATTTAAAAAAACAGAGGATAATGAAAAAGGCGTCATATCTTTAGGGTTAGACGAGCTGTTAAACGCCTTTGGCGACCGGATTTTATCCATAGAAATCTATTATAATCCCCTGACGACAATCCTGGAAGGCAGCTTGGATAAGGCGAAGGCCTACCATATTTTCACAAAGGAAGCGCTTTAAAATGAAAGCCCTGAGATTTCTGTTAAGGGGGAAGACCGCTTTTTTCAAACAACCGGATGTCAATACTTACTGCTATTATACCTACGGCTGTATCCATAAGATCGCCCTGCTGGGAATATTTGGTGCGGTGATGGGCTTCCGGGGGTATAACGGGCAGACTAAAGCAGAAACCTACCCGGAGTTTTATGAAAAGCTGAAGAGTCTGAAGGTATCGATCTGTCCGCTGAATGAAAAGGGCTATATTCCCAAAAAGGTACAGACCTTTAACAATTCGGTGGGCTATGCCTCTAAGGAGGAGGGCGGGAACCTCATCGTCAAGGAGCAATGGCTGGAAAATCCGAAGTGGGAGATTGCTTTTCTCGTAGACGATCCACAGTCTGAGAACCTCGCGGAGCGGATTTTAGAATCCCGGTTTGAGTTTTTACCCTACCTTGGAAAAAACGACCATACTGCGGTCATCGAAAATGTGGAGGAAGTGGAACTGGAGGCAGAGACAAAAAGGGAGAATTTGAGAGTATACGGACTTTTTCCGGCAAATCAGGGCAGCCTGTCAGAGAATTCTGTCCGCCGCCCTCTTGGCCGGGAAGTACCATACAAATACCAGGAACGACTTCCGGTGGCTCTGGAACCAGCATGTAACCAATACGTGACGCAGGCGATGATCGACACGAATCAGCGGGTTTCTCTGACCGATGCGGCCAGCGTTTTCCGTCTGGAGGAGAGACATTATGTCTTTTTCTAAAAAAGTAGATTCTTATTTTGAAAAGACGCCAGTTTTTGATTTTGCAGGGCTTATCGAAACCGATAAGCCCTTTTATGCACACATCAAAGATGAAAAAAAAGCGGAAAACTTACAGGAGCATCTGGATTTAACTCTGGATTATTTCGGTCTTCTGTGCCGGGAAAAACACCTGGAAAGTGTGTTCAGATGTCTGGAAAAAAACTTTTTTCCAGACTGCGCCAGAGAAACGGTGTCTTTGTGGCGCGAAATGATTTTGAATATCCTTTATCTGCATGACATTGGAAAGATTAATCCCAATTTTCAGCGGGGTAAGATGCAAAACAAGGCTTTTAGTCGCACTGAATCCAATAACCAGAACCACTCTGGTTTTTCAGCCCGCGTTTATTTTGATTATTATTATCAAAAAATTGATGCGGTAGAGGACGACCGGCAGTATGATTTGTTTTTCGTTTTTCTGCTGCTCAACACCTTTGTCATCCAAAAGCATCACGGCAGTCTGACGGAATTCAGCGTTTTTCTGGAGCGGTTTGAGAATGATTTGAGCGAGACGAGAGAGGAACTGGAGGCTTACAGGAATCTGACGACTTTTGACACTGCCGCTGGACTCGGTTTGTTTTTTGAGGAAAGGCTGAATATTATACATAAAAATAACCCGTGGAAATGTGTGGATTTTTACATCTATACCCGATTCCTCTACGCTATTCTGGTTGCCTGCGATTTCTACGCAACCTCAGAATACATGAACGGCGCCCCGGTTGATGATTTTGGCGTACTGGATGACGTCACGCCCTATCTAGATGCGTTCAATGCCGATCCCGTCACACAAAATATCCGAAAAATTAAAAAAGATCAAGCGCCTGATGGCGATATTAATATTTTAAGAAGCCGGTTGTTTTTAGAAGCAGAAGAAAATCTGCTTCATAGCCAAGAGGATAATGTGGTTTTTTTGGAGGCGCCTTGCGGTTCTGGAAAGACGAAAACCTCCATCAATCTGGCTTTGCAGCTCATAAAAAAGGATCAACAGCTCAACCGGATTCTCTACGTTTTTCCCTTCAACACCCTGGTCGAGCAAACCCGGGATTCCCTGGAAGAATGCTTTGGGAAAGCCCTCGGCGAAAAAATGGGGGTCATTAACAGCATTACACCCATCAAGAAATACGGGGAAACGACCGATGAAGGCGAATGGGATTATACAAGGCAGGATAAAATTGATTATGAAAAGTCTCTGCTGGCCCGGCAGTTTATGCACTATCCCATTGTGCTGACCACCCATGTGAAATTTTTTGAGGGTATTTTCGGAACAGGCCGCGAGGCGGTATTTCCGCTGGCGCATCTGGCGAATTCCGTCATCATTCTCGATGAAATACAGAGCTATAAAAACCAGATCTGGAAGGAAATCATTATCTTTCTGAAAGCCTATGCGCGTATTCTAAATTTTAAAGTGATCATTATGTCCGCAACCCTGCCAGATTTAAACCGGCTCAGTGTTGGAGATGAAAAGGTGACTTATCTCGTGAAAAACCGGGAATTTTATTTTCAGAATCTCCTGTTTAAAGACAGAGTAGAGCTGGATTTCTCCATGCTGGAGCTGGAACCGGAAGAAACCTTTGATGCGCTTTTAAAAAAGGTCCTCGAGGTTTCAAACGCCCTCAGGAAAAATCCAGACGCTGAAAACAAAATTGTGGTTGAGTTTATCAAAAAAGCTTCGGCTGTTGATTTCTATAACCGTTTGAAGGACGTTGTGGAAAATGATCGGGTATCCATTGAACTGATGACCGGGGATGACCACAAGGCGGAACGCAAACGGATTATCAGCCAGGTGAGAACAGCAGAAAATATCATACTGGTAGCCACCCAGGTCATAGAAGCCGGCGTCGATATCGACATGGACATTGGCTTTAAAGACACCTCTATTCTGGACGCCGAGGAACAGTTTCTCGGGAGAATCAACCGTTCCTGCCGGAAAAAAGGCGCTGTCGTGTATTTTTTCAACCTGGATTCACCCGATATGATTTATCAGAAGGATATCCGTAAAGCCGATAATTTGAGGCTGACCGGCGCCAACAAGGCCATGCAGGAAATCCTGATCAATAAAGAATTTTCAAAATTTTATGCCTGCGTTTTAGAAGGCCTTGAGGCGCAGAGCCGAAAAGAAAATGATTTAAATCTGGAAGTTTTTCGGGACCGGCATCTGTGGACTTTCAATTTTCCCGAGATACAGGAAAGGATGCGCCTGATTGACGATAATCGGAGGAAAGTATCCCTGTTCCTGAATACGGAGGTTATCAGTGAAGACGGAGAAGTCCTTGTTGGAAGCCAGGTGTGGAAATCCTACGGAGCGCTATTGCAGGATGCGGCAATGCCCTATGCTGAAAAGCGGGTCCGTCTGTCAGAGGTGCAGGCAAAGATGGACTACTTTATCTATGAAGTTGACAAAAGCTTTGCTGATGCCTGTGTGTTGTGCCAAGACGAGCTTTTGGGTGAGCTGTACTATTTTAAGGACGGCGAGCGATTTTTTGAAAACGGAAAATTCAGCCGTGAAAAACTAAAGCGTGAAAACGACTTTCTGTGAGGAAAATAAAATGAAGGTTAACGGAACCCTGGTCAATTATTATTTTCATTGTAAAAGGCAGTGCTGGCTGCATGGAAACCGCATCAACCTGGAAAGCAACAGTGAAGATGTGAAAATTGGAAAAGCCCTGCACGAGATAAGGGCAGAAGAAAGTGAATCGACGGAAATCAGCATTGAGAATATCCGTTTAGATAAGATTACGAAGGATTATCTGGTCGAGGTAAAAAAATCGGATGCGGATTATGAAGCGGTCAAATGGCAGGTACTGTTTTATTTAAAGGTTCTGAAGGATAAGGGGATCGAGCGCAGAGGAAAAATTGAATTTATCGAAAAGAAAAAGGCCGAGCGGAAAATCTATTATGAGGATTTAACCCAGGAGCGCGAAAAAGAATTAGAGGAAATCATTCGCGCCATTGAGACACTGCTGGAAACCCCCTTTCCGCCTGAGCGGGAGACGGGTAAAAAGTGTCGTCAATGCGCGTATTTTGACTACTGTGTTTTATAGGAGAAGGTAAAATGGGAACAACAAAGTATTTAACCTCCATGGGTGAGCTGAGCCGAAAGGATAATTCGCTGTGTTTTCGAGTGGGCAGCCGCAACAAGTATATTCCAGTTGAGCAGGTCAGTGAGATTTATTGTATGTCTGAAATATCGCTGAACACCAAGCTGTTGGATTTTTTGGCGAAAAATGAAATCATTGTACATTTTTTTAACTATTACGGCGGTTACAGCGGTACCTTTTATCCCAAAGAGCATTTGGTCAGCGGGAAACTGCTCATCGCGCAGGTAAAAGCATTTGAAAATCGGCGTTTAGGCATTGCGAAGGCCATCGTAGGCGGCATTGGAAAGAATATCGATGAACTGCTGTATCATTATTATAAGCATGATAAAAAAGACGTCAAGCCGACCATTGACTGGATCAGGCATGACTTGCCTGATCGGCTCGGCAAAGCAGAGGATGTCAAGCAGGTTTTGCAGGCCGAGGGCGAAATCTGGCAACGGTTTTACAGCAGCTTTCAGTATTTTCTGCCTGAAGATTTTATCATGAACAAAAGGGTCAAACGGCCTCCGGATAATCCAATCAATGCTTTGGTCTCCTTTGGAAACAGCCTGCTGTACAGCAAAACCGTGTCGGTGATTTATCAGACCCATCTTGACCAGCGGATCAGCTTTCTTCATGAGCCTTCAGAGGGACGTTTTTCTCTGAGCCTCGATTTATGCGAAGTTTTTAAACCAGCCATTGTTTTCAAGACAATTTTTGATGTGGTCAATAACCGAAAACTACAGGTAGACAAGCATTTTGAAAAAAAGCTGAATTATTGTATCCTGAATGAGGAGGGGCGAAAAATTTTTATTAGCGCCTTTGAAGCCCGTTTGGACAGTGTGTTTGAGCATCCAAAGCTCAAACGAAAGACCAGCTATCGGACTGCGTTGAAGTTGGACTGCTATAAGCTGATCAAAGACATTCTTGAGGAAAAGCCATTTATCCCCTTTAATATGGGAGAGAAGCTATGAGTACAGATAAAAATTTTAATTATAATTATGCCTTCGTGTTTTATGATATTAATGAAAAGCGTGTGGCTAAAATTTTTAAAATTTGCAAAAAATATCTTGTGCATTATCAGAAATCTGTATTCAGAGGAGACATAACCCCTTCAAAATTGATTGCCCTGAAAAACGAACTGAAAAAAATTATTGTTGAAGATGAAGACTTCGTCTGTATTGTAAAACTGCTGAATGGAAATGTCTTTGGAGAAGAAGTCATGGGCATCTCCGAATCCTCAGAAGACCTTTTTCTGTAGTTCTGTTTTACCAGGCACAGAAAATTTTAAAAAGTCAAAATCCTTTTAAACAAAAGGTTTGAGCGCCATTTGAAAGAAGAATTGACGAAAATCTCTGCGGCTGGTAAATTTGTAGAGAAATGGCTTGAAATCAAGGGTCTTAGAGAATATAAATAGAGGAAGAATGGCTTGATTATTATGGTTGAAGATTAACATGAGATGTATTTAAATGAAATTTTATTTATAATTAAATAACCGTCCTGTAGTGTTGAAGATTAACATGAGATGTATTTAAATTGGCGAGTTCGACAGTATCCCAGGACCACAGTTGTTGTTGAAGATTAACATGAGATGTATTTAAATATGGCATATGGATATGACCAGGCTTTCATACCAGGGTGTTGAAGATTAACATGAGATGTATTTAAATCCGACTGTTAGGAAAATACTCGTTGCGGCGTTTTCCGTTGAAGATTAACATGAGATGTATTTAAATATTCCCAAAGGTTTATTATTTTTTTCAAAAATTTCTGTTGAAGATTAACATGAGATGTATTTAAATATTCCAGCAGCGCATAATTCTCATAAAACTTTAAAAGTTGAAGATTAACATGAGATGTATTTAAATTCGTTATTAAAAACAAAACCGGGATTACTTTCTTTGGTTGAAGATTAACATGAGATGTATTTAAATTGGCTGTACGCCCAGCAGCTCTAAAATTTTAGGACCGGGTTGAAGATTAACATGAGATGTATTTAAATTTTTTTTACTACCTAAATTGGAGTGAGCGGATTACGTTGAAGATTAACATGAGATGTATTTAAATGCGTTCTTATGCTTGGCACCTCAAAGGAACAGGAGGTTGAAGATTAACATGAGATGTATTTAAATTGGGGGTGGCGGCATTGGATTCCAGCAGCACCTGTTGTTGAAGATTAACATGAGATGTATTTAAATAAGTAAAGGTATCTGAATCCCAGAAGATCAAATTGGGTTGAAGATTAACATGAGATGTATTTAAATGATAGTCCACCGGATTCACGACCAGCAGCACCTCGTTGAAGATTAACATGAGATGTATTTAAATTAGGGGCCGTTGTAACCATTGCTGGAGTAGCCCAGGGTTGAAGATTAACATGAGATGTATTTAAATGATAGTCCACCGGATTCACGACCAGCAGCACCTCGTTGAAGATTAACATGAGATGTATTTAAATTCGGCTTCCTTGCGCAGCTCCTGGGCATTGCCCTGTTGAAGATTAACATGAGATGTATTTAAATCCTTTGGCCCCCGTGGCACCTTTAATATTTCCGGCCGTTGAAGATTAACATGAGATGTATTTAAATTCCAAACAACAGTGCGAAGGTTTGTTCTCCGACAATGTTGAAGATTAACATGAGATGTATTTAAATGGTAATGGCATGATCTCTCCTTTTTACTATGCAAAAGTTGAAGATTAACATGAGATGTATTTAAATTAAGGGTTACACGAAAGAATGCCTGGTAGAAAAAATGTTGAAGATTAACATGAGATGTATTTAAATGCGCCTTTGCTGGCGCCATTTTCCTATTACTCAGTGGTTGAAGATTAACATGAGATGTATTTAAATCATGCAATTGAATCTATTACGTCAACGATTGATAAGTTGAAGATTAACATGAGATGTATTTAAATTAGTCTAAGTCAATCAAAATTTGTTCGATGTCCGCGTTGAAGATTAACATGAGATGTATTTAAATCGGAATCCCTCGTTATTATCGTATAACAGCTTTAAAGTTGAAGATTAACATGAGATGTATTTAAATCTGCTGGAGCATCTATCAGGACAAACGGGTCTAAAGTTGAAGATTAACATGAGATGTATTTAAATATAATATTATCTATTGCTAAATAAGTGCATAAAGGTGTTGAAGATTAACATGAGATGTATTTAAATGGGTTTTGCTTAAGCCTTTCATCATATCGGGCATCGTTGAAGATTAACATGAGATGTATTTAAATATTTGAGGAATTATAAAAAGGAAATAACTGTGACAGTTGAAGATTAACATGAGATGTATTTAAATATTCCTTTTTTTCGGAGTTTTTTCTCGGTTGATCGCCGTTGAAGATTAACATGAGATGTATTTAAATCCTCAAGGCTGCCTTGGCGTTCGGTGATATTGTTCTGGTTGAAGATTAACATGAGATGTATTTAAATTACGGTTCCCCCCTTTATCTGTATTTTATTTTTTGTGTTGAAGATTAACATGAGATGTATTTAAATTCAATCCCCATTGCCTCGACGATCTGAATGGCTTCGTTGAAGATTAACATGAGATGTATTTAAATGACGAAGATGCACGATTCGAAAATCTGGATGCAATCGTTGAAGATTAACATGAGATGTATTTAAATGGTGGTAAAAAATGGTGGGAGTCACTGGAGGTTGAAGTTGAAGATTAACATGAGATGTATTTAAATAGCATTATTTAAAAGAGAAATCCAGCGGCTGACTGGGTTGAAGATTAACATGAGATGTATTTAAATATGGCAGCAAGGACTTTCTCTCGGTCGCCGCCCTTGTTGAAGATTAACATGAGATGTATTTAAATTCAAAGAGAATGAGCTGGCTCTGTCCGGGATTGTGTTGAAGATTAACATGAGATGTATTTAAATATGGCTTTTCCGAGATTATTGAAAGCCTGGGCAAAGGTTGAAGATTAACATGAGATGTATTTAAATATATAGCCTTCTTTAAACTGGTTATCGCTGTTATAGTTGAAGATTAACATGAGATGTAAGGTGTTATATGAAAGTTGAAGAATAATAAAAGCTATATTTATCAACATAAAACAAAAACCGTCAGCATACGCTGACGGTATAAAAAGCTTTTATTCTTCCTCGCTATTCTCGAACAAAGTGTCCTCCTGTTCGGCATAGAGGCTGTCCAACTCCTCATTAAGCAGCTGGTTTGCGAGGATAACTTCTTTGATTTTCTGGACCAGGCCGGAGGCGGTCAGCAGACAGGCTGGGATGATGACAAACCAAAACATGTGAAACATACTGACTTCTCCACCGGTAAAGAAGGTGTATATCAGTCCCCCAAAGCACCCGAGCATGATGACTACGGTCACGATGAGGGTAGCATTGAAGGACATATCCATGGTCAGGGCCACAAAAATGCACAGGACAAAAAGAATCAGGTAGTCCATAGCAATAAAACGTCCTGAGGACAGGGCGGTGAATACCCCCATGCCCAGCATGGCAATAACAAATAAAATCAGACGCAGGGATACGGCGGAATATTTAAAGGCACCGAGGGACACGGCATCAACATTTTCGTAGGTGACGTCATCCAGATTATTATCAGAATATTCTTCCTCCGGGGCTTTATCCAGTGGGAGTTCATCAAACAAATCTTCCTTGACGGTCTCCACAGTATCTTCAAAAAAATCGGCAAAAGGATGGTCTGATGCCTCCTCGGAAGTCGTGTCATTGGCCGCTTCCTGGAAAATAGCATCATCTTCAGCTAAAAAGTCTTCTTCCTCGAAGTCTTCGCCCTCAGGAAAATCCTCAGGACCATTTTCTTCAAAAAGAGTTGCCTCCTTGGAGTGCTCTTCTAAAAAGGAATCTTCGTCGTCAAAGGCGTCATTCTCGTCAAAGTCATCTTCTTCAAAGAGGGCGCCATATTCATCGCTGTCTGTTTCAAAAGCGTCCGAGTCATCGGGGTCATATTCTTCGAAAGATTCTTCATCATAAGCTTCAAAATCAGCCTCTTCGTCCCCGGATGTTTCCAGCGGATTATCATCGAGAACTTCCTTGTCGACGGCGGCTCTTGCGGCCATATACCGGCTGTAAGGGATATCCTCCATTAATTCTTCGGCTTCTTGCAGCAGCTCATCGATTTCGGCCAGATCGGGCTCGTCAACGCCAAGCGGGAGCTCCATTGGTTCTCCATCATGACGGGCAATTCTTCCTTCTGGCGGGCCGTCGGCATTGTCCTGGTTTTCGACAGAAAGGTCTAGTTCAGAAATTTCTGTCTCCACCCAGATATCAGCAGGCGTCTGGGTGTCTGTCCCGGACGGTTCTGCCTCTGAAATCTCCGGATTGGGCATTGGGATGGGGTCAGTCTGTGTAAGAATGACAGGATCTTCTGGCATTTCAATGACTTCGGCTGGTTCTGCAGCAGGCTCTTCCTCAAAGGAGTTAGCGGGTTCTGCTTTTTTCAGTTCGGCCAGGGCTTCCTCTACGCCGAGGATTTCTTCGGTGTGGAAACCAATGATGCCGCTTTCATGGGTTTTCTGCTGGCTCTTTAAAACAGCCTGCTCGAAAAGATCCTCAACAGGATCCGCCAGATGATGCCCGGTGGATTCTACGATTTTCTGTTTGATGGATTCTACGGGAATTTCCGTGGAATCAGTGAGATGGGATATTTTATGATCGATCCGGTCCTCAAAGGCGGAGAAAAGGGAAAAAAGATCCTTCTTTTTTTCCAGAAGCTCTTCGACTTCGCGGCTCTCTGGATTGCGTTTATCCATAGTCTATACCATGCTTTCGTTTATAGTTAAATTTATTATAACAAAAAGCTGAGTCAGAATAAAGTAAATTTACGAAAAAGTGACAGTATTCGTATTTAAACTGTGAATAACTTATGGTATAGTAGTAGAAAATTGTACACAAAAACACTTGTTTTGCTCGGAAAAGAAAAGCCCTAAAATAAAGGAACGGGGGATTCATCCACAGAATGCACACAAAAAACTGTGGAAATGTGGATAACTTTATAAAAGAGTAATAAACAGGGCTGGCAAAAAACAAAAAGTGTTCAACGGCTTAATATTACAGTCTTTTTGTTAAAATTAGGACAATCTTACACAGAGTTATCCACAATAAGTGCACAAAATCGGGTAAATTGTGGACAACTTTTGTGGAAAACGGGTGTTTTTCAAAATATTGTGGTATAGAAAGAATAATGGAGCATAAAATGTGGATAACTTTATAAAAGAGAACGAGCGTTTAGAAGATTTAGGAATTAAGGGACTCAAGATCATTCAAAACCCGGATTATTTCTGCTTTGGCATTGATGCAGTGCTGCTGTCATGGTTTGCTTCGGGAGCAGTGCGCAAAAAGAGCCGGGTGATTGACCTGGGGACAGGAACTGGGATTATTCCGCTGCTTTTATATGGAAGAACAGGCGCTCAGAAAATCCAGGCCCTTGAAATTCAGGAGAATATGGTGGAGATGGCTGGGCGCAGTATAGCCTGCAATGGACTGGAAGAAAAAATTGAGATTATCCATGGTGATATCAGGAACCCTGGTGAGCAGGTACGGCCGACCAGCTATGATGTGGTGGTCAGCAACCCGCCTTATATGAAGGTGGGGCATGGGCTTAAAAATCCTATGGAGACCAAGGCCATTGCGCGCCACGAAATTCTGTGCGGTATTGAGGATATCGCAATTTTTGCCAAGCGGATGTTGAAGGACCGCGGCAAGCTGTTTTTAATCCACCGTGCAGACCGTCTGGCGGATATTATGAGCGCGATGCGGGACCACCGTGTCGAGCCCAAACGCCTGCAGTTTATCCATCCCTATGCAGATAAGCCGGCTAATCTGGTTTTGGTGGAGGGCATGAAGGCAGGGAAACCTTATCTGATTACAGAGGCGCCCATCGTGGTCTATGAAAAGGATGGGCGGTACACACAGATGATCAATGATATCTATGGAACATCTGCGCCCTATGACCGGATTATAAAAAATAAAACAGCGCCGGAGTTGTAAAGCTCCGGCGCTGTTTTTTATCCCATGCGTTTTTTAATCAGGCGGATATCGTCTCCGGCAAAGACGATGTTCAGGAAGTTGCCGCGGATTCTGGAAGTCAGACGCTCGTCGTAGTTTTCAAGAATCTGGGGCATGGTCAGGTTGGTGGATAAAATGATTTTTTTATGCTCCTGCAGCCGGGTATTGATTACCTCAAAAAGCTGCTTTTTGCTGAAATCCGAGTAAAACTCTGCCCCGAAATCATCGATAATCAACAAATCAGCGGTGAAAAGTGGGGAATATATTTCATTAATGGGTATATTATCATTGAAAATTTTACTCTGAATATCCTGGACCAGGTGAGCGGCGGTGATATAGATAACATTGTAGCCCTGCCCGATAAGGGCGTTGGCGACACAGTTTGACATAAAGGTTTTACCCACGCCGGGTTTGCCGGTAAACAGGTAGTTGTCATTTTGCGACTCGAAATGCAGGCAGTAATGCTGCATTTTTTCCTTGAGACGGCACATTTTTTCCCTTGGTGAGCCATTCTGAGCTTCAGCGGCTTCGTTTGCGTAATAACCCGGGTTAAAGGTATCGAAATTTTCGGCCTGGGCGTGAACATTCAAATCATAGTTGTTAAAGGCCGCCCGGATGAGCTCCTGTTTTAAACAGGAACAGACCTGTCCGTCCACGTAGCCGGTATCCTTGCAGATTGGACAGTCGTAGCGGAGCGTCAGGTAATCCAGCGGATAGCCGTTTTGGAGCAGCAGGGCTTCCTTCTGCTTTTTTAAGGCCCCGACACTCTGGCGGAATTCGGCGATGGCTTCAGGATTTTTGCGGGACACCTCACGGGTCATTCGGATTCCCTGAAGGTTGATGGCATGGTCGAGTTCAGCGAGCTTTGGAATGGAGGCATAAAGCGCCTCCTGTTTTCGCTTAAGCTCAAGCTTGTTGCGGAACTGCTTTTGCTCAAAAGCATCGTAGACTTTTTTGGTTCGTTCATTCATTGTCGTCACTCCATAACCAGGCTTCGTCTAACTGGTCAAGCTCTTCATAGACCTTTTTGCGGTCTTCGCTGATCACGACGTCGCCCTTTGACTGATGGTAGCCCTTTTTAGGCTCTGCGTTAATTTCTTCCAGGCTGGTGTAACCCTTCTGGGACCAGCGTTTTAAAATGGCGTCGATGTAGCGGATATCCTGTTTGCTGGAACGCTGCATGGCCGCGGTGATGATGTCCATATCAAAGTGGTAGTCGTCTGCCCAGCGAATGATCATTTCCTTTTCCCAGGCGATGGGCGCCCGACGAAGGCCGAGATATTTGAAAACATCATAGACCAGCTTCTGTTCACCTGCGCTTTTTCGGATATAGGCATCGGCCTCTGCGGCTTCACGGATACCGGCCCTGTACCAGCCCTCGGCTACGGATTTCAGGTAGTTGATGATTTGTTTTGCCGTGAAGGGCTTTTCCTTTTTACCAATAAGGTTCATGGAATATTCCACCAGAAGGATCACAGTTTCCGGGGTAAAATGGTACTCAGTGATCCAGTTTTTAAACATCTGAGTTTCCTTCTGGGTGATGGTCCGGCTGCCATACATCTGCTGAATTTTGGAATACATGTGGGCAACACGGGCCTCCATGCTGTCAGGATCCTGCTTCTGGGGCGTTTCTGCTTTTTTAGTTTCGGCCTCTGTCTTGGTATGGTGCGACATCAGCCTGGCAGAAATGTTGTAATAAGTGACGATGATGTCTTTTGTGCCAACGTATTCCAGGGAGAGGATGCCCTCCTTTTCCCAGTATTCCCATGCCTTGATGACATCCCCCTCAGTCAGGTCAAAAAGCTTGCTGAGTGCCAGGTTGTCAATGGGCTCAAGGGAATGGTTAAAGCAGTGCTTCAGCCCAAAAAGATACACCTTCACATAATCGCCCCGGGCCCGGGGCATATAGTGATTGATAAATATATTTTCGACTGGCGTCATGGCCATATTGTCGTTGTCGATGATAAACTTGAACTGATTCATTTGGAAAACACATCCTTGATTAAAGAGTGCTCTTATTATAGCACAAAACCCTGCAGTTTTTTATCCCAATTGTATACGAGATGTAAATTCTTTCATTTGTTGGCTTAAAAACGGGCACTTTGGGTTGCCAATCAGTTTAGGTATGATATAATAACAAAGTTAAATGCGTGTGCGAAAGGAAGACTATTATATGGATACTTTTATCATTGAAGGAGGTCACCCGCTAAACGGTGAGGTGGCAATCTCCGGAGCAAAAAATGCAGTATTGGGTATTATTCCCGCAGCCATCCTTTGTTCCTGCTCAAGCAAAATCGATAATGTGCCCGACATTAAGGATGTTAACAAGATCGTTGCAATCCTGGAAAAGATGGGGGCAGAAATATACAGAGAAAATGATACTTTAATTATAAATACGGACAAACCAATCAATTATGACTGTTCGGAATATGAAGAAGAAACTGGAAAGATGCGTGCGTCTTACTATCTGCTGGGAGCGCTGCTGGGCCGTTACCACAAGGCCATTGTTCCGTTGCCGGGTGGCTGTAATATTGGAGACCGCCCCATCGACCAGCATATCAAGGGGTTTGAAGCGCTTGGAGCAAAGGTGCTCATTGAGCACGGCCAGGTTAAGATGACAGCGGACCGTCTGATCGGCGCGGATATTTATCTGGATGTGGTCAGCGTTGGCGCTACTATCAATATCATGCTGGCGGCGACCCGCGCAGAAGGCATGACCATCATCGAAAACGCGGCCAAAGAACCGCATATTGTGGATGTGGCAAACTTCCTGAACTTGATGGGAGCAAATATTAAGGGCGCGGGAACAGATACCATTAAGATCAAAGGTGTGGATGAAATGCATGGCTGTGAATACTCCGTCGTACCGGATCAGATCACAGCAGGAACCTATATGATGGCGGCTGCCGCAACCTGTGGCAATGTGCTCGTGAAAAACGTTATTCCGAAGCATATGGAAGCTGTCACCGCAAAAATGCGTGAAATGGGCGTCGAGATCATTGAAGAGGACAATGGTATCCGCGTCATTGGAAAAGAAAATATTAAAGGCTGTAAGGTGAAAACACTGCCTTATCCAGGCTTCCCGACCGACCTGCAGCAGCCCATGGCAGTACTCATGAGCATTGCCAGTGGACAAAGTGTTATTACTGAAAGTATTTTTGAGAACCGTTTTAAATATGTGGATGAACTGCGCAAAATGGGCGCAGAGATTGCCATCAACGGACGTGTCGCCAATATTACCGGCGTTCCGACTTTGTCCGGGACTAAGATTAAAGCAACTGATCTTCGCGCGGGTGCTGCCATGGTCATCGCAGGGCTTATCGCCGAGGGCGAAACCCGGATTACAGATATCCAGTATATTGACCGCGGCTATGAAAAGTTAGAAAGTAATATCCGGAGTCTTGGCGGCATTATCCGCCGTGAGGCCATTGAAAAGAAAGTCGAAGACTAAAAATGAAGACACGAAAAAGACGCCGCATCCGGTTTAAACCGCGGTTTTACGTGTGGGTGGCGGCGCTTGCTGCTGTGCTCATGACGGCGTTCTTTTTCATAGCCACCCATCCGGCAAAGAAGCTTGAGAAGAACTCCCAGACAGCGCTTCAGGCGGTGGAAACCCTTCAGACCGCCCTGTCAAACGCCGCGGAAAAGGGCACCAGCGCCTTGAAGACCGAAGAAAGTAAGGAACAGGAGGCCATTAAAGAGCGCATCCGAAACGGTGATACCGATGGACTTAAGGTTGTTTTTATGACCTTTGACGACGGCCCCAGCGAGCATACCAATGAGGTGCTTGACATTCTGAAAAAATATCACATCAAGGCCACCTTTTTTACAAATGGCCGTGATAATGAAGTGGCAAGAGCTGCCTATAAGAGGATTGTAGATGAAGGCCACACCCTTGGAAATCACAGCTGGAGTCATAAATACGACCTTTATAAAAATCCGCCGGCTTTTTATGAGGACGTTGCGAAGCTGGATGCATTTCAGCTTGAAGTGACAGGAAAGGGTGAGATATCCCATATGTTCAGGTTCCCAGGTGGTTCGCTCAACGCTAACGCAACCTGTATACAGGGGATTCTTGACAGAGGCTATAACTATGTGGACTGGAATTCCTCGGCTGGTGACGGGGGCGGTAATCCCGCCAGCACCGACGCGGTTGTGAATAAAATTATGAGCGAGGTTCATCAGCACAATGTGAGCACTGTCCTCTGCCATGCAGAGCTGCGGGACACCACACGGGCCGCTTTGCCCCAGCTTTTTGAGACGCTTAAAGCGGAGGGGTACACTTTTTTACCTATGGAATCAGACCTTTCATATCCCAGACAGGTATGAAAAAGAAAAAGTTGAAAAGTTCTCCCGGACCGCTAAAGTCCGGGGTTTTTTTGCTGTTTTTAAAAGAAGTTGCGTTAAGTAAAGATTAAGTAAGATTCGATAACATGTAAGCAGCGACACTTCTGTCTTAAAGCGCAGAAGAAGTTCTATTACCGATCGAATTTTCGATAGTAGGAGATTCGCATGAAATTTTGTAGTTTATACAGTGGAAGTTCTGGAAACAGCCTTTTTGTTTCACACAGTAAGACAAAGCTTTTGATCGACGCAGGCCTCAGCGGAAAGCGGATTGAACAGGCGCTGTGCGCCGTCGATGAGCTGCCCGCACAGCTTGGCGGTATTCTGGTAACACATGAGCACCGCGATCATATTCACGGTGTCGGTGTACTTTCAAGACGCTATGACCTTCCGGTTTACGCCAACTTTGCCACTTGGGAAAGCATGCGGGACAGCCTTGGAAAGATTGCGGAGCATAATGTCCGGGTTTTTGAAACCGGCCAGGCCTTTGTTATCGGAGATTTACAGATCGAAGCTTTCAATACCTCCCACGACGCGGTGGAATCTGTGGGCTTTACCATTGACAGCGGATGCAGCAGTGTGGGTATTGCCACCGATACGGGCGTTATCACGCCCAGAATTATGGAAGCCCTGAAGGGCAGAGATCTTGTGGTGCTGGAATCTAACCACGATCCCGCCATGCTGGAAGCAGGACGCTACCCCTTTCCGCTTAAGCAGCGTATTAAGGGAAACCATGGGCATCTCTCCAATGAAATATGCGGCGAGACGGTCTGTACCCTGGTGAAGGAAGGGCTTGACAAGGTTGTTTTAGCCCATCTCAGTGAGGAAAATAATTATCCCCTTCTGGCGTACCAGACCACTGCGCGGATTCTGGAGACCGAAGGCATACAGCCCGGAGAAGATTTGTCGTTAGTGGTGGCAGGCCGTAAAAACAGCAGTGAAATTTATGAACTGTAGAGGAACTTTCATCCAAAATTAAACGAGGTGAAAGAAAAATGTACGAAAATAATGAAAGACCAAAGAGAGAGTCCCATGTGTCCGCCGCCATCGCAGGCGGTGTAGTCGGTGGGATCATCGTGGCGATTATTCTCGTGGCTGTCCTGTACTTTACAGGTACCCTCGGCGGGGGGACCCGTACCGAGACTGTCGCGGGCCAGAAGGTTATCGTCAACGATGTGAATGTGGACTCTCAGGTAGAAGCCGTGGCACAGGTTGTCCCTGAATCCGTGGCCGGAATTGAGACCACCATGACAGAAAATACCATGATGGGCACTCAGGAAGCTGTGGGCGTAGGCTCAGGATTCATTGTGACGTCTGATGGTTATATTGTCACAAACCAGCATGTTATCAGCGATAACCCAAAGGAAATAAAAGTTTCTCTGGCTGACGGAAATAACTATACAGCCCAGAAGGTTTGGGCAGATTCCAGCCTGGATATGGCTATTATTAAAATTGACGCCAAAAATCTTCCAGCAGTTACTCTGGGAGACTCTGATAATTTAAAAGTCGGTGAGGTGGCCATCGCCATTGGGAATCCTCTGGGGCTTCAGTTTGAACGAAGCGTCACCGCGGGGATCATCTCCGCCTTAAACCGAAGCCTGGTTGTTGACAGCAGCCTGGTAGCGGAAGACTTGATCCAGACAGACGCCACCATCAATAAAGGGAACAGCGGCGGACCGCTTGTCAACGCAAACGGTGAGGTCATTGGCATTAATACCTATAAAAATGCCCAGGGTGAAGGCATGGGCTTTGCCATTCCCATCAATGTGGTCAAACCCATCCTCAATCAGGTCGTGACAAGCGGTAGCTTTACGCCGACTGTGATCGGGATCAGCGGCTATGATAAACAGCAGGCTGCTTATTACAACGATGCAGAGCCCATTGACAAGGGAATTTATGTTGCCTCAGTGCAGGCAGGCGGCGGTGCGGCCAATGCGGGTATCCAGAAAGGCGATATCCTTTTGACCATTGACGGCAAGGATGTGAATACCATGCTGAAGATGAAGGAAATCCTCTATGGACACAAGCCGGGAGACACCGTTAAGATTACTTACGAACGCGGCGGGCAGACAAAAGAAGCCGATGTGACCCTGCAGGCTGGAAATTGATAAAATTTATGAAACAACGGTAAAGAACCGCTGCTAATGCGGCGGTTCTTTTAAATAGAGAAAGTTTACGGGCAGTGCCAGTGCCAGGAGCTGGCACTGAAAAATACCAGAGAAAGAAGGCATCTGGCCTGGCGGATAAAAGAAGACATGAAATTTTCTTTTGTAACCATTCACGTTAATCATTTAGAGGAGTCCATCCGGTTTTATGAGGAGATTCTCGGCCTTAAGGTTTTGCGCCGCTTTAAAGCGGGTCCGGAAAAAGAAATCGCCTTTATGGGCGGTGAGGGGGCAGAGCTTGAGCTCATCGGAGACGCTCGCGACAGCGAGGTGAACGTCAATGAAAAGATCTCGCTGGGATTTGAGATTGCGTCGGTGGAGGAATGTATGGAGACACTTCAGAAAAAAGGCGTGCCGGTTTTAAGCGGACCCTTTCAGCCAAATCCCAAAACCCGTTTTTTCTTTATTCAGGACCCGGACGGCGTGATGCTTGAGCTTATCGAACAAAACTAATTTTCAAATCATGACACAGGATGTCAGTGTTTGGGTGGTATGATAGAGACAAATACAGAACATCAGGAGGAAAAAATGGAAAAATTTTGCCAGTCCTGCGGGATGCCGATAAGCGAAGAGGTATGCGGAACAAATGCCGATGGCAGTGCAAACGACGATTACTGCCAGTACTGCTATGAGAAAGGCGCTTTTACAGCGCCGGATATGAGCATGGAAGAAATGATTGAAATCTGCGTTGGTCCGATGGTGGAGAATAATGCAGAAATGACAGAGGAACAGGCGCGGGGAATGATGAAAGAATTTTTTCCAGCCCTGAAGCGCTGGAGAGTGTAGCCAAAAAGAATGCCGCATCGCTTTGTGGCATTCTTTTTTTATTTGCAGCAAGCCTTTTCATTTGACAAATGGACGGTAACGCCATAAAATTAGAGTAACGCCAGAAATTTGAAGGAGGCACCAGTATGGAGCTGCCGACCCAGGATGAAATATTAAAGCTGATCTCCATTATTCAGAGGAAGACTCAGATGTATTTAAATAAACAGACCAGCGAGCTGGGGCTGACCAGCGGACAAGCGCCCTTTATCATGATCACCTGTGAAAACGAGGGCATACCGCAGAACCGCTTTGTTGAGCTGCTGGACATGAATAAAAGCACGGTGACTAAAATGGTGGCAAAGCTTGAGGAAAATGGCTACCTGACCCGGGAGGCAAACGCCTGTGACAGCCGTTCCTTTGACGTTTACCCCACCGAAAAAGCCTACGAGGTGCTGCCAGAGCTGCAGCGCATTGGCACCGGATGGGTCGATGAAATCACAGCAGGCATGACAGAAATTGAGAGAGCCATTTTTTTTGACCTGCTGAGGAGAAGCGCGGAGCGGGCAGGAAGGTACTTTGATGACCATTAAAAAGCCAGCCCAGTGCTGGCTTTTTTGGTAAATCAGAGGATGCCGGCTTTCTGGGATAAGAAACCTGTGGTAAATTCAGCCCAGCTGTAATTGCGCATATATTCGCCAGCGTAGCTGTTGATGGCGCGGATATCGCCCTTTAGAAAATTATAGTAATCACAGTCCAGCTTTTCGGTGTCCACAGACAGGTAATTGCGTTTTTTGATCAGGATATCCCCGGCATTGACGGCTTTAAAGGTCTTTATCATGTCTGCGGCAACGGTCTGGAACTGGCTCTGCAGGGAATGGGACAGGTCCCGGTCCTCCCACAGAACAGAGATCAGCTCAGCGGTGGTAGAGCCAGAGCCCTTTCGGTCCACCAGATAAGCAAAAAGCTCTTTGGCCTTTGCGCGTCCAAAGCGCAAAGGCGCGTTGTCCACAAAGACCTCAAAATTGCCGAAGGTCTGTACCCGAACCCGTTTTTGGCTGACGGCTGGCGGCAGTCCGAGATTGTCAATCTCGGACTTTACAGCTTCGACGGTGGGGGGCTTCAGCAGATAACCGCTGGCATGTACTGAAAAGGCATCCAGGGCATAGTCGGGAAAACCGGTGGAAAAGATGATCTTAACCGACGGGGCGGCCTCCTTGAACCGTTTGGCCAGCTCAATGCCGTTCAGACCATACATTTCAATATCCAGAAAAGCAATGTCCACTGGATTTTCCCTGAGATAGTCCAGTGCGGCAAAGGGGTCTTCAAAGCCCTTAAAACGACTGCCGGGCGCGGCCTCCTTTAGGATTTTAAGCATGTAGCCCAGGGCCAGCGCTTCGTCGTCGACTGCGATGATATTCATTCGGTGCTACCTCCTTTTTTAGGCAGAATAATGGTGGCAGTGGTGCCGCTTCCCAGCACGGTGGTAACTGTCAGGCGGCCGCCGCACTGGTTTTCCAGACGGCTCCGGACATTGTCGATGCCGATATGGCTGCGGCCGTCCTCTTTTTTGACGGAAGGGTCAAAGCCCACGCCGTCGTCAGAAATGGTGAGAATAACACTGTCCTCTGTTTCCTGGGTGGACAGGGTAACCATACCGCCTGAAGGTTTTTTGGTTACGCCGTAGCGCACTGCGTTTTCCACTAAAGGCTGCACCGTCAGAGGCGGCAGAGAAAAGTCGCTGACGCCAATGTCGTAGGCGATGCTGAGACGTTTTCCAAAACGCATTTTTTCCAGAGACAGGTAGTTTTCAATGTGGGTCAGTTCCTTTTCAAAGGGAATGGCGCCGGTGTGAGACAGTGAGTCCAGGTTGCCACGGAGAAATCCAGCGAACTGCCCGACAGCCTCCTCGGCCTTTTCAGGATCAATGGCGCAGAGCTGTTTGATGGCGGTCAGAGCGTTGAACAGAAAATGAGGCTGGATCTGGCTCAGCATAATGGCGATACGATTCTGCACCAGCTCTTTTTCAAGCGCCTGCGTTTTGCGGGCAGCGGCCAGGGTGTTCCGGGTATAGCGGACCATATAAGAAAGCTGTGCCAGAATAAAGAGCGTGAAGCCAAGCTTGAAGAACAGGTTAAAAGGCAGGAACCCCAGATAGTAGTTTACAATATCCCCAAAACCAATAAAACAGATACCGCAGGAAAACAGAATAAAGCGGGTATCGCGCTGTGGGTTATGGGCATTCTCATAAATAAGGCTGAATAAAATAATGATCACGGCCGCTGCGTCAAGCAGGGTGAGCGGGGTGAGGAGCTCATAGCCGTCCCAGATTCCCAGAGACTGAACCAGCAGAAAGAACAGAGTGAAGGCAAGCCCGGCGTAAACGCAGCCCGAAATCGCATAGCGGGCCCGGCTTTTTACAAAGTCCAGGAGATAGAGCCCCAAAAAGGGCATGATAAGGCTCAGACTCAGAATATCCAGAATGTTGGTAAAAACATTGGTGGTGACGAGCAGTGAGATGATATGAAAATCAAGAAAGATCCACAGTCCGCTGGCGATGGTAAACAGGGACAGGTGGAAAGGCGCCCAGCTCAGCGGTGTCCGGATGATTTTTAAAATAATGACGGCTGCCAGCAGAACCAGTCCCATGAGCAGGATAAAGCCCCCCAGCAGCAGGGATGAGCCTGAGGTGGTGACCAGGTCTCTGAACAGGACGCCGGAATCACCCATGAAAAGATTTTCAAGGAAAAGATTAAAAGCCTGCTCATTGTTGCTGGGGTAAATATTTTCCAGGCGGATGGTGATGGTATCGCTGGCGGCAACGCCACCGGGCGCGAGGAGCACATCCCATTGGTTACCCGGTGATTTTGAAAAAGAAGGGTAGGCTCCTGGCTGGCCAAAGCTGTAAATTTCAGTGCCATTTTTATACAATTGCACCCGGATATTGCTCACGCGGAAAAGAATGGGAGAGCCGTCGTTAAATATTCTGGCTGAAGTGGCCGGTGAGAATAACCGAAGGGTTTTGGTCAGAGTCGATTTTTGTGTCAGCTGTCAGAGGCTGTGGTGCTGCGCCGTCACTGGCCTGCCAGGTGCCTGTGAAGGTCAGCGGGTCCAGCACAGTGTTCAGCTCATCCGTTCGGTGTTCCTCTGCGATGGTATAGGCTAACAGCGTAACAGAGAACAGCGCAATAACCAGTGCCAGGATTTTGAGTACAATATTGGATTTCATAGAATGTGCCTTTATCCCTTCTGTTTTTTAAGTTATACCCCGCAGCCTAAATTAAAAAGCAGTGCCCGAAATGCCCAGACACTGCTTTTTTCTAATCCGCGTAATTGTCAAAATACCCCTGGATTAATACAATGGGTGTTCCCTTGTCACCGCTGCCGGTGGTTAAGTCGCACAGGCTGCCGAGTAGGTCGGTCAGACGGCGCGGCGTAGTGCCCTGGGTTTCCATTTTTCCCACAAGGGATTCCTTGGGTTTATTGGCAATGTATTCGGAGATCGCTGATTTGAGGGCGTCTCCAGATAAATCAGCAAAGTTGTTGTCTGCCAGATATTTTAGCTTGACTTCGTTGGGGGTTCCGTTTAAACCGTCGGTGTAAGCCGGACTGACAACCGGGTCGGCCAATTCCCAGATCTTGCCGACCGGATCCTTGAAGGCGCCGTCGCCAAAAACCATGACCTCGATACTTTTGCCGGTAGCCTGGTGCAGTCTTGCCTGTACCTCATGGACAAAATGCTCACACTCCTTTGGAAAGAGCTTGACCTTTTCCTCGGTGGCTTTGTTTGAGCCCAGGAGGCCGTAGTCAGCGTTGTAGCCGCTGCCGTCCACCGGTTTGGTCAACAGGTCGTCCAGGCCCAGAACGGTTAGAGCGCCCGCTGCCTTTAACAGCCGTTTGGAGCGCTCGCGGGTATGGATATCGCAGGTGAGTACATGCTTTTCATAGGGCAGAATGCTGCGGCAGTCATTGGCAAAGACAAAACGGACCTCGGCGTTTTCCTCTTCGCAGAGCGTCCTGTAGTAAGAGACATAATCGACGCCGGTAAAGGTGTGGGGGTTGCTTCCGAACAGATCGCGGTAACGGGCTTCGTCCAGCACGTCTGTCCAGGGGTTTACGCCCTTTTCATCAAGCTGGTCGAGATCCACCAGATGATTGCCCACCTCGTCTGAGGGATAGCTCATCATAATGGTCAGCTTTTTAGCGCCCCGGGCGATCCCGCGCAGACAGATGGCAAAACGGTTGCGGCTCATGATTGGAAAAATCACGCCGAACTCGCCGTCTGGGAATTTAGCCTTTACATCCTCCGCGATGGCGTCGACGCTGGCGTAATTGCCCTGTGCCCGGGCGACCACAGCTTCAGTAATGCCCACAACATCACGGTCGTTTAAATCAAAGCCCTCGCTCTGAGACGCCTCCAATACAGAATCGACCACGATGCCCGCAAGATCGTCGCCCTCTCGAATGATCGGTGCCCGTACGCCTCTGGATACGGTGCCGGTTGCTCTTGTCATATTGTACCTCCCGCGGCAGTGCCGCTTTTTTCAGAATAAATTAAAATGAAAGCTGTGTCATATCCCCGATGCTCATGCACTTTCAAAAAGAATTATATTATAAAACCTCCGGCGTGTAAAACAATTATTGCGCTCAATTTAAAAAAGCGGCTTATCGGCCGCTTTTATTTCGTCTCTTTTCTGCATACATCCGCATGTCCACCTGGTCAAAAAAGTCGGCGGCGTTCATTTCCCCAGGGTGGTATTCCTTAATTCCCATGCTCGCATTGACGGAAAAGCGGGAATCACCTTTATAAAAAAGGTGCTCTTTAATGTCCCGTGACAGGGCGGAGAGGACGGGTTCTGCCTGTTCAAGGGAAAGAGAAGGAAAAATTAAGATAAACTCATCACCGCCGATGCGGGCAGCCCAGCCTTTTCCGTTGGCCGCCGCGTCTGTCAGCAGGGAGGCCATCTCACGCAGGACAACGTCACCGGTCTGGTGTCCGTAAGTATCGTTGATAATTTTGAAATCATCAATATCCATCATGGCGGCGGTAAAGGATTTTTTTTCGTTAATACAGCGTGAAACCTCGCGTTCTGCGTAATTTTTATTGTAAAGGCCGGTGTAAAGATCACGGACAGAAAGATTGTTGAGTTCGGCGATAACATCTGTGATGATCGTGTTGTCACAGTGTCGGTCATCATTGATCATCAGGCTGGCAGTGACATCCTTGGCCAGTTCCAGAACGCAGCGGCGTCCATCGAGGGTATGCGGGGTGGAGAGGATCAGAAAGACCTTGTTTTCCAGATATTCCAGCTTGATGACAGGCTCCTTGAGGCTGAGTGCCCGAATGGAGGAACAGTTGTGGCAGGGGGTGTCACGCTGCCAGATTGCGTAGCAGGGAATATCTTCGGCCTCAAGACAGGCATTCTTACAATTATAGACACAGTAATCCGCTGGTGTGACAAAGCGGTACTGGTCAAAAAAAGCCGCGGCAGACTGGTCAATCAGATTGTGCAGCATGGCGTCAGAGTCTTTTATTCTAAACATGATCTTTTCACCTCGTGACCGCCCTTAGTAGACGGACTGTTTTCCTGTGATTATAGTACCAGTGCAGATCACGGTTGTCAATTAAAATCATTCTGAAAATAAAAGGTTTCGCTTTTATGGGTTTTACCGAAAGGGGTGTATTTTTACCAAAGTGGTTGCGGGTATCCCTGCTTTTCGTGATAGGATAAATAAAAAGCTTATTATTCAGGAGGAAAAAATGGAACCGAAGGGAAAAGCCCTTTTAAAGGGCGCAGGCATTGTTTTTCTGATATGGGGTATCCTTATCACAATTTTTGGCGTCGTACTGTTTTCAACAGCGGCGATGCTGCAGCAGCTGGGCGACAGCCATGAAATTCAGCAGATTGCCACAGAGGGCGGCCTTACAATGGAAGGCCTGGTGCACACGGTCAATATGATGTCAGTATCGCTGATCGTCAATGGCGTCTGCATTGTTATCCTTGGGATTTTGGGGATTATTTTCTGTAAAAGCATTGGGAAGGCACGTTTTTTAAGGTTCTTGAGTATTCTGGTCATTGTGTTCAGTGCGGTAAATCTGGGTATGAGCATTCTCTATGGTTTGACTGCAATGATCCCGCACATGGTCAGCATTGTTCTGGGCATTGCCTATTTTATCGGCGCAGACCGGAATGTCAAGACCATTGATTTGAGTGTGGAGGAAGTGGATGCTGAGGACGCTGACACCCTGGCGGAGGAAGTGCAGGAGCAGGAAACAGAAGAAGTGAAGGAAAAGTGAGATGATCATCCCACTGCGGGCAGATGCTGCCTTGCGGTGGGATTTTTTTGATTTCAAAAAAGTGTATTATTTTTACAAAATAAAAAATGTAAATATTTTCAGCGAAGAATATCCGTAAATTTTGAAGAAAATTAGAAAAAATACAAAAATCTTGTTAAGATAACCGACTTTTCAGGTTGACATTCATTATAGAAGTTATATAATGACATTAAACAATGATTGACAATATTTCAGATATAAACAAAAGTAAAAATCACAAAGGTTTGGAGGGATAAAAGATGAAAAAGGTCATTGATGACGAGCGGCTGATGGTTAAAATCTGTGATATGTATTACAATCAGGATTTAAATCAGAAAGTCATTTCAGCTCAGCTTGGCTTGTCCAGGCCAACGGTTTCCCGGATCATCAGCAATGGTAAGGAGCGGGGAATTGTAAAAATCATCATCGACAACCTGGAAGGCACCGACTATGTGGAGCTGGAGCGGGAAATCGAAAACCTGTATGGCCTGCGTGAGGTCATCGTCGTTGACACCAAGAAGGACATCGAAGACCAGAAAAACGAAATTGGCCGGGCTGCCGCCCAGTATCTGGAGCGTGTGGTTAAGGACGGCAACATCGTCGGGGTATCCATGGGTACGACCCTGGGGTATATTGCCAGACACGTTGTGGGCAACGCGACCAAGAACATCACCTTTGTCCCGCTGATCGGCGGTATGGGCCATCTTCGGATGGAGCTGCATTCCAACTACATTGTAGAGGATCTGGCAAAGGTTTTTGGCGGGGAGTTCATGCTCATGCACGCACCGGCAAGGGTTTCCGGCAAACAGATTAAGGAAGAGCTTTTGAAGGAGGACGGCATCAGCAAAATTATCCGGATGGGTGATAAACTGGATGTGGCACTGGTGGGAATCGGAGTTCCCAACAGTACTTCTGCCATTATGGCTACCGGCTATTATGATCGGGTAGAAATGAACAAAATGCGCGAAAAACATGTGGCAGGCGACATCTGCATGCAGTTTTACGACATTAACGGCAGCACAACCCCCTTCAAAATTGATAACAACGTGGTCGGCATTGAAATTAAAAAGCTGCGCCGCGTACCGCATTCCATCGGTGTAGCCTGCGGCATTGAAAAGGTCGATGCCATCAAGGGCGCCATCAACGGCAAGTATATCAATACACTGGTTACGGATGTGGAAAGCGCAAGAAAGCTGATTGAAGAAGAATAGCCGTAATTTACGGTCATTAATACTTTTAGATTTTTTAAATTAAAAGGAGAACCTAACAATGAATGAAATCCTGAACCTGGCCATCAACGAAATGGCAAACACTGAATTCGACTGCTCCTGCGGGAGACATCACAATTTTTCAATCCATGACATCGCCATCGGGAAGGGCGCGATCAAGGAGCTGCCGCGTGTGGCGGAACCCTTTAAAGAAGGAAAAATCCTCATCGTTTACGATGATAATACCTATAAAGCAGCTGGAAGAGAAGCGAAACAGCTGTTGGATGACGCAGGCTTCAATGTCAAGGAATTACTGTTTGACCGTGGTGGAGAATTATTGATCCCAGATGAAAGTGTTGTCGGACGTATTCTTGAAGAACAGGAATTAGACGTCAGCCTGATGGTAGCCGTAGGTTCGGGTTCACTGAATGACTCTGTTAAATATGTATCCTCCCGTACAAAGGTGCCTTATATCATTGTCTGCACCGCGCCTTCTATGGATGGCTATGTGGCCGATGGTGCCCCGCTGATCTGCAATGGCTATAAATATTCTTATCCGGCATGCCTTGCTTATGGCGTTGTTGGTGATACCGACATTATGAAAGAAGCGCCGATGGAATTAATCCATGCGGGTTTTGGCGATGTCGTAGGAAAAATTACGGCTCTGGCAGATTGGGATTTATCCGTTAAGGTCAATGACGAATACCGCTGCGAAACCTGCGTAGAGCTTGTGCAGCGCGCTCTGGACAAATGCTTTGGCCAGGCAGAAGCGTTAAAGGAACGTAACGACGAAGCGACCTTATACCTGATTGAAGCCTTAACCCTGACCGGTGTGGCCATGGGGCTTGTCAATATCTCCCGTCCGGCTTCCGGCGCAGAACACATGCTGTCCCACTACTGGGAAATGGATTATATCGCGAGAGGCCTGACACCCATCCATCACGGCACACAGGTTGGTGTTGCGACACCGGTCATCGCCATGTTCTTTGAAGAAATGGCAGACCTGCTGCCAGAAGGAACCGGAGCGCTGTGCCCGCCGCATAAAGAAATTGAAGCGCTTCTTCGCAAAGCCGGCTGCCCGGTAACACCCAAGGATATCGGCATTGACAGAGATTTATTCCACAGAAGCCTGATCGAAGGCTACAAAGTACGTCCACGGTATTCTGTTATGGAATTTGCAAAAGCCCACGGCCGTCTGGAAGAAATTGCAGACAAAATTACAAATACAATTTACGGAGAATAAACATGCGATTTGAAAAAGACCAGGCATTAAATGATGTCAAACTGTTCGTACTGGATATGGATGGCACCGTCTATTTAGGCAACAACCTGATCGAGGGGTCCTTGGATTTTATCCATAAGGTTAAGGAAACTGGAAGAAGCTTCATCTTCTTTACCAATAACGCATCCCGCGTGCCGTCTTTCTACAAAGAAAAGCTGGCAAAAATGGGTCTGGAGGTAGAGGAAAGCGATGTTGTCACCGCTGGTGATGTCACCGCGGAATTTTTGAAAACCTACTACCCAGGCAAGCGTGTTTACCTGAACGGGACACCGCTTTTGGAAAACAGCTTTAAGGAAAAGGGCATCAATCTGGTTGATGATGAGCCAGATGTGGCGGTTCAGAGTTTTGATACCACCCTCACCTATGAAAAGCTGGATAAAATCTGCCGTTTTGTCCGTAACGGCGTACCTTTTGTGGCTACCCATATGGACACCAACTGCCCGACAGAGGATGGCTTTATGCCAGACTGCGGCGCAATGTGCGATTTAATCACCTCCTCCACTGGTGTGAAGCCGCGTTTCCTGGGCAAGCCTTTTAAGGAAACTGTGGATATGGTATTGGAAATCACCGGCTTCAAACGCGACGAGGTTGCCTTTGTCGGTGACCGTATCTATACGGATGTGGCTACCGGTGTTAAAAACGGCGCAAAAGGCTTTCTGGTACTTACCGGTGAAGCGGATATGCAGACTGTTGCAGAGTCTGAAGTCGAACCCGACTGTATTTATGATTCATTATACGAAATGAGCAAATACCTATGACGCCAAATCCAAATTCCGCAGAAATTTGGTAGGACACGCAGAGTGGTAGCGGGCGTCCGGCAATAAGGCTAACGCATTTTTAAAAGAAAGTTATCCTGAGAGGATATAAAAACTTTCTTTTAAAAATGTGATCTGTTTAATTCTTTATTGTCGATCTTCGCTTATCGTTATATAATAATATATAGGATTATTAGTAAAAAATGGAGAGTGTCAGATGAACGATGGCTTAAAGTATTTTATATTTCTGGCTTTTGCCATGATGGTTCTGCAGAGCTTTTTATCCTATCTTCAATATAAAAGCTACCAGAAAGCCGTAAGCGCCCTTCAGGGAAGGGGCTGGATCTTAGGCATTGGCATGCGCAAGGGCGGCTTTCATATAAAAGGCGGCGCCATTATTGTGCTGGCATGGGACCGGGGAACCAACCAGGTCATGGCCTGTAAAAGACTACAGGGCATTGCCATGTGGAAGCGTTTTGAAGATGTGGACGACTATAACGGCATGACACTCAATGAAGTGCGCAAAATCGGGATCGAGGAAGATCTTGCCATCAACCCCCGGTTGCGCGAAAAAGAACCCTATAGTCCGCTGTTGGTTGATAAGCGCCGTAAAAAAGGCGCTCTCATACAGGCTATTGAAGCCATAGACAGGCGTCTCGCAAAAGAGATGGAAAAAGAGGAACAAAAAAAGGTCGTGCAGGATGACGGATTAGAACGGCAGGAGTTACAGGCACGGCTGCGCGCAAGACAGCGTGAAATCAGAAAAGAACAGTCCGGCAAAGGCTGAGGGGCCTTTCAGGGCTGTGTGAGGGGGCGGTTTATCTTCAGGTGAAGAACAAATGCAGAGAACGTGTAAACGTTGGCCGTAACGCATACGGCAGGATTAATGGTTTTATTTATATGAGTATTTATTAATTTTTAGAAGGAGTGATTTTATGGAAGCTTTACAAACTTTCGGACAAGGCTTTATGGGTCTGTTCCAGAACGGCGCGAACTACTTTATCCAACTTTATGTCTTACAGTTACTGCCATGGGTTATTATCATGATAACCTTTATGCATATTCTGTTTAAATTAATCGGACTGGAACGAATCGAAAAGCTTGTTAAACTGTGCAACAAATTTTTCTTAACCCGCTGGATTCTGTCACCGGTGATCGCCATGGTATTCTCTGGTAACCCGATGACTTATCCTTATGCCCGTTTTTTACCGGAAAACCAGAAGGTAGCCTTCTTTGACCCTGGTATTTCTTTCTGCCACCCGGTCACCGGCTTATTCCCGCACGCCAACCCAGGCGAACTTTTCGTATGGCTGGGGATTGCCAGCGGTGTCTATGTACAGGGCTTACAGTTCGGTATCGGCATCGAATCTCTTGGTGGTTTAGCAGTGGAATACTTCCTGCTTGGGATGGTGATGGTACTGCTTCGCAGCATCTTTACCCAGGTAATCTACAACGCTAAGTACAAAGCAAAATACGGCCATGCACAGGGCTCAGAAACGGAGGCATAAACCATGTATAATGCAGTAAGAATCGAAAAAGGACATGGCGGATGGGGCGGACCGCTCGTTATCCAGCCAACTGAAAAGAAAAATAAAATTGTCTCTATTACTGGCGGCGGCATCGACCCGTTAACCCGCAAGATTGCCAAGCTCACTGGCGCAGAAGCCATTGATGGTTTCTCAAACGGTGTGCCGGATGATGAAATGGCCTGTGTTATCATTAACTGCGGCGGTACCTTAAGATGCGGTGTATACCCGAAAAAAGGTGTTATGACCGTTAATATCACCCCTGTTGGCCAGTCTGGCCCCTTAGCAGAATTTATTAAAGAAGATATTTACGTTTCCGGCGTTGTCGAAAGCGGCATCACACCGGCAGACGGTTCAGAAGTCCCAGTCGAGGAAGACACTGCTGAAGAAGAAGTGGTTGAAGAAGCCGCTCCGGCAGCGGATGCCCCAAAAGAAAACTGGGTCGCACGCGGCGGTAAAGCCCTTGCTGGTTTTGCAACCAAGTGTGTACAGGGCGGTAAAGAAGCCATTGATATTACCATCAAAGACATTCTCCCGTTCATGGCTTTCTATTCATTGCTCATCGGCCTGATCGAATTCTCCGGTTTAGGTGCTCTGATGGGACAATACGTTTATCCGTATTTAGGAACCCTTCCGGGTCTTTTGATACTGGTAATTATTTGCGCACTTCCTATGATTTCTCCGCTGGTTGGTTCCGGCGCGTTAATTGGCCAGGTATTATCCGTTTTGGTCGGTTATGGGATCATGATTGGCGCATTTCCGGTCGTTTTAGCACTTCCGGCCCTTTTTGCCGTCGATGCTCAGGTAGGCTGCGACTTTATCCCAGTTGGTTTATCCATGGGAGATGCCGCGAGCGATACAGTAGACATCGGGGTACCATCTGTGTTATTATCTAGATTGTTCACAGGACCGATCATGGTGCTTATCGCATATTTTGTAGCAACAATGCTCTAGAATAGATTTTAAGGAGGAAGAATCATGGGATATAAATCAACCGTAACCGAAATTGGACCAATGGTGCAGGACTTTATCGGTGAAAAAATGATTATCGTCTTTAACGATAACGCACCTGCAGCCCTCAGAGAAATGGCTGTTCTCCATTCAATCGAAGAAATGGAAAAGGATATTGCCGTGAACGATATCATCGCCATTGGCGGACAGGAATTCGTGGTAACAGCTGTCGGCAGTGAAGCCAACGAAACATTCAGAACAATGGGGCACTGTACTTTCTGCTTCAATGGAGGGGATACGGCGAAGATCCCAGGACACATCGAACTCCTTGGCGAAGGTATGCCAGAAATCACTGTAGGCTGTACCATCGAAATCATTCACACCTAAGAAAACGGAGAGGTAAATATGTATTCAAAAGAAACGGTTATTATCAACAAAACCGGTCTTCACGCAAGACCAGCATCGGACTTTACCAAAAAAGCCAGCGGCTTTAAATCAGCCATCAATGTAAAAAATCTGGATGAGGATAAAGAAGGAAACGCAAAATCCATCATCGCAGTTATGGCAATGTGCCTGTCAAAGGGAACACGCGTTGCTGTAAGCGCTGAAGGCGACGACGAACAGCAGGCAGTCGATACACTGATCGAGCTGATCGATTCTGGCTTCGGCGAAGAAGAGTAATCTAAAAAAGAGGAGTGCACGAAAGGGCCGACAAAGCCTGTCGTGGCACTCCTTTTTTATCCGCGCCAAAATCCTTGTGGCGCTTGTTTTTTTTTCGCCTTAAGCTTATAATGAATACATTAATGTAAGGAAATCAAAAAGGAGTTAATATAAAATGCAAATATCCAAACGCGTAATGGGGATGGGAGAACCCGCCCTTTTAAAATATTATCCCCTGGTGGATAAAGCTGAGGCTGAAGGGAAAAAAGTCTATTACCTGAATATCGGACAGCCCGATATCTGTACCCCGCCCAGCTTCATGAAAAAAGTCAACGAAATGAAGGAAAACGTTCTGGCCTACGCAGCTCCCGAAGGCGAAAACGCATTGCGGGAAGAAGCCTGCAAATATTACCGGAAATACGGCTTAACCTACCATAAAGGGGATATGCTCATCACCAATGGCGGCAGCGAAGCCCTGCTGTTCACCTTTCTGACCATCTGCAACCCCGGCGACCAGATTCTGACCCCGGAACCGCTCTACAGCATTTATAAAGAGATGGCCTCAGCCACCAGCATTGACTTAAGAGGCATTAAAACCTATGCCGAAGAAGGCTTTGCCCTGCCGGACAGAGAAACCATCGAGGCGGCCATCACCCCGGCGACCAGGGCAATTCTGATCACCAACCCTGGCAACCCAACTGGTAAGGTGTTCAGCAGAGAAGAAATCGAACGCGTGCGGGATATCGCTCTTGCTCACGATCTTTACGTCATCGCTGATGAAGTTTACCGCGAATTTATTTATGACGGGCTCGCCTATGTGAGCCCCGGTCATTATCCAGAGCTGGATCAGAACTGCATTATTATCGACAGTATTTCAAAGCGCTATAGTGCCTGCGGCGCCCGTATTGGCTTTATCCTGTCAAAAAATTATGCGTTTATGAATCAGATTAAAAAACTCTGCCAGATGCGTCTGGCCGTCTCCAGCGTCGACCAGCTTGGCGCCGCTGAGCTATTTAAGCTGGATACCAGCTTTTTTGATGACGTGCTCAAGGAATACACGCATCGACGCGATATTGTCTACGATTGTCTGAAAACCATCGACGGCGTGGTCTGTAAAAAGCCAACGGGAGCATTTTACTATGTGGCCAAGCTTCCGACAAAGAATGCCTGTGATTTTATCGAATGGATGATCACCGATTTTGATTATGAGGGAAAAACCGTGCTGCTGTCCCCGGCCAACGATTTTTATATTCATCCCGAGGATGGTGCAGATGAAGTGCGCATTGCCTATGTTTTAAAAGATACGGATATGGCAGATGCCGTTGAAACCCTGAAACAGGGACTCAATACCTATAAAGAAAAATTCCCGGAACGCTGTAAATAGGAGAAAAGAATGGAAATAAAAAATCTACAGAAGGGTCAGCCGTTTTTAGGCTACCTCTTTATCAAATCTCAGGTAACCAAAACCGCTGCCAACGGCAGCCGCTATTTTAATATGAAGCTCACCGACACCAACTTTGATGAAATCGACGGAAAAATGTGGGATGTCAAGGAAGCCGATGAAGAGGAATTTGTCACTGGCAAGCTCGTAAAGATCAAAGGCGCTGTCCAGGAATACAACGGGCATCTCCAGCTCATTGCCAACCGTATGCGTCTGGCCAATGAGGGCGACGATGTCAGCATCGACGATTTTGTGGAGTGTGCCCCCAAAAATGTCAATGAGATGATCGGAGAGATCAATACGACCATCGATGCCTTTGCGAATGAAGACATTAAGAAGCTGACCAAGGCCATTTTTGAAGATAAGACAAAGGTACTGTCCTATTTCCCGGCCGCTAAGTCTAACCACCATGCCCTAAAGGGCGGACTGCTCTATCATACCTATTCCATGCTGCAAATCGGAAAAAGCCTGACACCGCTTTACCCATTTCTCAATGCAGATTTATTGTATTCGGGCATCATCCTTCACGACATCGGCAAAATTACCGAGATGGAATCCGATGAAAACGGCTCTGTAAGCGACTATACCGAGGAAGGCAAGCTGTTGGGGCATATCGTCACAGAAATCGTGGAAATCGACCAATATGGACAAAAACTCGGTGTCAGCGAGGAAGTTCTTCTCCTCTTAAAGCACATGATTCTGTCACACCATTACGAAGCCGAATACGGAAGCCCCAAAAAGCCGATGTTTCCAGAAGCTGAGCTGCTTCACCACATCGACATCATTGACGCCCGTATGAATACCATGGAAAAAGTTCAGAACAGCCTAGAGCCTGGCGCCTTCTCCGAAAAGATCTGGGGGCTGGATGGTATCCAGCTTTACCGGAGCAAATTGTAATCCACAGATACTCTATATAATGTAGAAAAAAGCAGATGACGCCGCGCATCTGTTTTTTTAAATATCCAGGTTAAAATAAAATCAAAAAAGATTAAAATAAATGTTAAAAAGCGCTTGAC